>Ga0209992_10000289_pt1 | contig 69244 bp, 67 predicted proteins | sample 2SBtaG_2_FD_182564 | JGI IMG/M metagenome (GOLD analysis project Ga0209992, IMG submission 182564) | Deep subsurface microbial communities from Kolumbo volcano to uncover new lineages of life (NeLLi) - 2SBTROV12_ACTIVE470 metaG (SPAdes)... | ecosystem: Environmental > Aquatic > Marine >... | reverse complement strand
TTCCATCATATCCAATTTTTGAAATAATTTCAATTGAATTAGATAATGAATAGTTTGTAAATGCATTAGAGCTAAATCCAATATTCATGTCTTAGGCATTAAAAATTTCTATTAATTCTTTTTTTGCTTTTTCAATATTTTCTTTTTCAATTTGAGAATTTGGTTGGATAATCTGTGCAATTTCCCAAATTAAATTCTCAATTTTGGCTATTTTATTATGTTCTTCTTTTAACATAATCTATTATAAAACAATCTTACTAAAAAACTAATTTCTGGAATTTATTTCTTAAATTCTACATTTGGAGTATCAGGTTGGCCTGTAATTGCAATTAATCCTCCATCCCGAAGTTGTTGTAATAATTGCATAACTTCTTTTTCAACTTGTTTTCTTTGCAATCCAGTTTGTTGTGCAAATACTTCTACAAGTTCGGTAACTTTACGTTGTCCATTACATGATTTCCAAAAATCAACTATTGCTTGATTTACCATAAATCCTTGATCATGTTCATTTGCCAATACCATAGAACCATCTTCTTGTTGAACTAATTTTCCAACACCTTGAGGTAATGCTGTTTCATAGTTAATTGGTGCAGGAGTATTCATAGCAGCACCCATATTTTTTATTTTCATTTTTCCTTCTTCGGTCATTTTATCCATTGTCCAAGCAGGTTCCCATACGATATCTATTTTGACATTATTGACTCCAGGTACTTTTTTTGCAAATCTAGTTGCATCTTCTACCAAAGTTTCATGAAGTGGACAACCTTGAGTAGTCATGGTCATTTTAATATTAACATCATTATTTTCTGCAACATTAATTCCATAGATTAGTCCCATCTCTACTATGTTAAGAGGAACTTCAGGATCCATACATTGTTTTAATGATTCTTCAATTGCTTGTGGAGAAACTGTACTCATATTATTTGAAACAAATTAAAAAACAATAAAAACTTTCTATTAATTAGCTTGAAATAATTTTGAAATGGATTCCTCATAAGGAGCTGTAGCCACTCCTTTTTCAGTAATAATTCCTGAAATTAGTTCAGGAGGAGTCATATCAAATGCTGGATTTATGACATTAATACCATCAGGTGCAGTTTTTTTCTCACCAATTCCAGTAACTTCACTTCCTTTTCTCATCTCAATGATAACATTCTCTGCTTTGGTTTCTAGATCAATTGTAGATAATGGTGCTGCAACATAAAATGGAATTCCGTGTTGTTTGGCCATTGTTGCTACTTGATAGGTTCCAATTTTATTAAAAACATGTCCAGTTTTTACTATTCTATCAGCTCCCACTACAACTTTATCCACTAATCCATTTGCCATCGAATAACCAACAGCAGTATCAGGAATCAAACTTACATCAAAACCATCATGTTTTAATTCAAAAGCAGTTAATCTTGAACCTTGTTGAATTGGCCTAGTTTCAGTAGCAATGACTTTAATATTTTTTCCACTCTCTTTAGTAGCTCGAATTACACCTAATGCTGTTCCATATGCAACTGTAGCTAGTGCACCAGCATTACAATGAGTCATAATTGTGTCGTTATTATCAAATAATAAAGAACCATTTTTTCCCATAGTTTTGTTTATCTCAATATCCTCATCAGCCATTTTTTTAGCTTGGGATATTACTAATTCTTTAATATTATCAACAGAATCACCAGTTTTTGCAGCATTCATAATTTTTTCTAATCCCCAACCTAAATTTACTGCTGTAGGTCTAGTTGCAAAAAGTATTTTTCTTGCTTTCTCTAAATCTAATAATAATTCATCTTTAGTATTTGCATTACTCTGTAATACTGCCAAAGCTAATCCAAAAGCTCCCGATACACCAATTGCAGGAGCTCCTCTTACTACAAGAGTACTAATTGCATCAGCCACTTGATTATAATCATCAAATTCTACAAAAATAAGTTCATTTGGTAATTTGGTTTGATCAATCATTACAACTTTGTTATTTTTCCATTCAACTGTTCTCAAAGAAGAATCAATAATTGTATCAGTCATTTATTTTCATATGAATAAGCTTTTTAAAAATCAATAGAAAAAATCAGTCTGATTTAAAGAATTAATTCATTTTATCATCAATAATTTTTCTATACTCAGGAAAGAAAACAGCCTCATAATTTCCATTAAAACTCTCAATAAAAAGCGAAGTCTCAATACCATTAAACATATGAGCGATTTTTGATCGAGTTAGAATAATTTTGACGCAGTCTATGATTTGTTTAGATTCATTATTGGTTTCAAGATTTTTTTCCAGATATTCAATTTTACCAGATAAAAAAATATGTTCTGAATTGAATTTATGATAATGACCACCTCGAGCAAATCCTTTTTTAATTTCAATTAAATTGACATTTTTTTCACCAAATTTACAAAAATAAATTTTTCCACGTAAATCTTCCAACTGTTCATCAATTTTCAATGTATTTAATTCAGAAAAATTCTTCTCCATTTTTTGCATAACAATTTCTCTATATTCAGGAAAAATTGTAGATTTGTATTCAGATTCAAAAATTTCAGAAAAAAGTGAATCATCTAAGGCAATTATCAAATTAGCTGTTCTTGCGGGAATTTTTATTATTGCAGGTGCAGTAATAGTCTCAATTTTTTCATGTTTGGAATTTAGAGATTTCATTCGATGTTCAATTTTACCAATGATAAGTGTATGAATAATATCATAATCATGAAAATGGCCACCTCGAGCAAATCCTTTTTTAATTTCAAATAGATTTGTTTTAGTTTGATTAAATTTAAAAAAAAGAATTTTTCCTCTACAATCACCTCCAGAATCAATAAATTCAAGAGTCACTCATTTACATTAAGCAAATAACCATTAAAGTTTTTATCAAATTTTACTAGTCACTGTTATAAGTAATCAAAATTTGATTTTGGACAATGTTGTCACTAAGAGAAATACAAAAAATTGATATTCAAAAAATGTATACAGCATATGAAAAATGGCCTCAACTAGCAAGTGAAGCATATAAAAATAAAAATGAGTCGTTGGATTTAAAAAATATTGATCATTTTGTTTTTGCTGGAATGGGAGGTTCTGGTGCTTTAGGAGATGTTTTTAATTCAATTATGTCAAAAACAAATACTCATGTTTCAGTAATCAAAGGATACAAACTTCCTAAAACAGTAGATAAGAATACATTAGTTGTATGTACAAGTGTTTCAGGTAATACGCAAGAAACACTTTCTATTTTAAAACAAGTAAAAAAAAATTCTGCTAAATCAATTTCCTTTTCAGATAATGGGGAAATTGAGAAATTTTGTTTACATAATAATTTACAATATAGGTTTGTTAAAGAAAATCACTCCCCCAGAGTATCATTTTCATCGTTTTTGTATACAATGCTAAAAGTATTAGAGCCAATGATGCCAATCACAAAAATTGAGATTTTAGAATCTATAAAAGAATTAGAATATGCCAAAAAAAAAAATTCTGTTGAAAATCTAACCAAAGAAAATCCTTCATTAAATTTAGCTGAATGGATTCAAGGAATACCATTAATTTACTATCCCTCAGGATTAAATGCGGTAGCTATAAGATTTAGAAATTCTTTACAAGAAAATGCTAAAACTCATGCAATAATTGAAGATATTATTGAAACATCACATAATGGAATTGTGGCATGGGAAAAAACTTCAAACGTACAACCTATTTTGCTTAGAGGAAAAGATGATAGTCTTAAAACAAAAGAAAGGTATGATATTTTTAAAGAATATTTCATAAAAAATAGAATTGATTTTAAAGAAATTTACTCAATCAAAGGAAACATTCTGTCTAAAATTGTAGATTTGATTTATGTTCTTGATTATGTATCAATTTATCTTGCAATTAAAAGAAAAATTGATCCATCTCCAGTGAATTCAATAGATTTTATTAAATCAAAACTGTAAAAAACAAATATTTTTAGATTTTTTTAACCTGAATTTTCCACCACATACTAATTGAATTATCAAGATTTGAGTGTTTTAAAGAATCAAAAGTTACAATCTCAAAATACTTTGATAGAGTTTTTTCTAATATTTCTTGATCATAAAAAAAGCGTGAAACATTTTTGTGAGAAAATTCTACATCAGAAATTTTTTTCCCAAAATTATGATATTTATCACCAGCTTTTTTTGTTGAAAACAAAAATGAGGAAGAAGGTTTCATTAGATCAACAATATTTTTAAAAATTGAATTCAATTCACTGATTTCAAAAAATTGCAAAGCTAAATTAGAATAAATAAAATCAAATTTTTCAGTTATTTCAGATAAAGGATTTCTAGCATCATGTACAAATGGTGTTAAATTAGAAAAATTATGATCTTTTTTTAATCTATTAACAAAATCTATTGCATTTTGAGATATATCAAAAGCATGAACATTATATCCTAATTCAGAAAAATGAAAAGAATCTCGTCCTTGACCACAACCAACTTCAAGAATTTTTTTTACATCTTTATCTTGAATGATTTTTTCGGCATGTTTTGCTAAAAGTGTAGCACCAGTTCCAAAAACATTAGATTCAGAATACATTTTATTCCAATAATTCAAAAAATTTGGATCACTCATTCTACTTTAACCTCTATCATTTTCGTTTAATATTTTATTCATTTCACTTTTTAAATTTTGAACAATTTCAGGTTTAGATGAAACTAAATTATTTATTTCAGATTTATCAGATGTTAGATCATAAAGTTCTTCAGAATTTTCATATTCATTGAAAATGTATTTCCAATTATCAGTTCTAATTGCCCAAACATTTGGTTTTTTTGGTGGTTCCTTATTATTTAGGGGATTTCCTGATTGCGAAAATGAAATTCTTTGTTCTTGTTTTCCATTAATTAATGATATCATACTTTTCCCATCTATTTTTTTGTATTTTGAATCTATAGGTAAATCTAACAATTCCAAAATAGTTGGCAAAATATCAATAGAACGTACTTGATTAGTATAATTAATGGATGGTAAATTTTTCATAAGAAAACATGCAGTAGAAATTAAAGTGTAATCATAACAAAATACTCCATAAGCTCTTTCACCAAATTTTTCACCAATGCTGATACCATGATCAGAAATTATCACGATCAATGTATCATCTAGTAAATTTAATTTTTCACAATGTTCAATTATTGAACCTAAATAATCATCAGCATTTGAAAATAATTTATCATAAAAAATTTCATTTTCTGATTTTCTATCAAAATATTCTTGACTAAAATTATCATATTTTTTTAGAACATTTTCCATTATTCCTGTATGAATATTACTATAGTGTAAATACAGAAAAAAATTTTCGCCATTATCCCTAAGTTTTGTCATTTTTTCAATCAAATTCTTATGTCTTTCAATAAGATTATCATGTAATTCATCATGTACAATAAATTCATCAAAATCAATTTTAGGAATTACTAAATTATTTATGACATCTGCAAAAGTATGATAATGTGCATCTTTTAGATAAGATGTTAAACTTTTGAATTCATTTTTTTTAAATTTTGGTGAAGACCAATAACTATTTACTCCATTTCTATGTCCATATGTTCCAGAAAAAACTGAATGTAAAGCTGCTATTGTATATGGAGCATATGTAATGGTTTTAGGGAAAAATGCAGATTTTGATATGACTTTACTGTAATTCTTTCCAAAAGGAATTTTATCGGCTCTCGCACCATCCATTATCACAAAAATTAAATTCAATTTATTATTCTCCCAATTTGAAAATTATTAAAATCATTTTAGATATAACCCAATTTTTTTAATTCATTTTCAACCATTTTTTGTTCTTCAGAATCTTCATCATCCATTTCATCCAAAACTTCTTTTAAAATGTAATTTGCATACTGATCAATAGTATCAAATTCTTCAGAAGAGTTATTGATTCTGTTTTCCATTTTTTTAAAAAGTTTTTTTTCTATTTTTATATTAATATAATCATCATCCATACCATTTGTGTTTTAAAATTAGAGTCTTAAAAACCCCATTGTTTTTTCTTTATTATTTTAAGGATTTTTTCTTTTTCAGTTGATTTCGAAATAAATGATTGTAATAAATTTTCCATTTTTTCTTGAGTTTCTTTATTTGTTGATATGATATTATTCATTTCTAATGGATCATTTTTTAAATCATACAAAAATGAATGTTCGAAGTTTGTACGTTCTCTAAAATATTTAAATTGAGATGTTCTAACTCCAAACGTTTTTCCAATAGATTTTTTTGATTTTGATGCAGATTCAATATACAAAGCTCTTTCTTTCCAATCTAAATTATTCACCAATCGAAGTAAACTGCTACCGTTTAATTCAGATTGAAAATCAATTTTTAACAAATCAAATAATGTGGGAATAATATCTATTGTGCTTATCTGATGATTAAAAATTCTAGATTTTTGGCCTGGAATAAACAATAATAGGGGAACTTTAATTATTTCATCAAAAAGATGTCCTTCAACTCTATTGTAAAGAGAACGTTTTTGAAATTCATTTAAATTTTCTTTATTTTTTAAAATGCGTATTTCTTTTACAAATGATTTAGTCCTGGCTAAAATTGAACCCCAAAAATTTTCACCTAATGGAATAAATTTTTTTATAGGTTTGAGTTTTTGTTGTATATTACTAACATCATCAATCCTTTTTCCCTTTTCTGGAATAAAATCACCATGATCAGATGTTAATACAAAAATAGTTTTAGAATCATCAATATTTTCAAAAAATTGTCCTATCCAAAAATCTAATCCGGAAATTGTCTTTTCATAATCATTTGAACCATAATTCAAAGATTGATACTTGTTTGGAAATGAGAATTTATTTCCAGATGGATGAAGATCCATTATATGAATATAATATATCCAAGGTTCAACAAGTGATTTTGATTTAAGTTTTTGAACGATTTTATTTCCAATACCCTGATAAAGTAATTCATAAGGATCAATTTCATATTTTTCAAAATTATCAAATGAATTAGATAATGTATTAAAAAATGCTTTTTCAGGAAGCATTGAATACAAATTATATCCATAGTTTTTTAGAATATTAAAAAAAAAGTTAGTCTTTTTATGGTTTTTATAAAAAGTTATTTTGTTGTTGAAAGGGAATGTTCCAGTGAACATAGATCCTAAACTGGAATCAGTTGCATCCACTGAGCTGATGGTGTTTGGAAAAAATAAACTGTTATTAATAATTTTTTGAATATTTGGAATTTGTGATTTTTTGAATTTTCCGTATATCTTATCAGATCTTAAAGAGTCAATTGTAATAAATAAAATATTTTGCTTGTTCAACAATTAATAATCAAAAAATGGTTATTCAAACTTTGTGTATTAAATTTATATTTTTAATACATAACTTAACTAAATTCAAAATATTAATTTGGGAATTTAAAAAAATTATATTAAGAAATTAATATAATGAAAAATCAGTTATATTTTTATCATAATTATTTTGCCAAATTTTATTTGAATTTAATGTAATATCAATTAATTCAGGATGTGATTCAAATAACGCTAAAATTTTTTTATGATTGGATTTAATATTTAATAGACTAAAAATTTTTTTAGCTAAAATAATATCCTCATGATAATCAATTGTTAATCTTATGTTTTTTGCTAAAGATGATTTAAACTTAGGAACAAAAAAATATGTTTTAAATAATTTTGGAATTAAAAAAAATTCTTTATATCCAGTTTCAGTATTTTTTGATTTTTTCAATTTACAAATTTTAATTAATGCATCAAATGAAAATCCTGCTGGAATAAATCCATGAATTAAATGATTTTTTGGATTAAAAATAGTTTTGGAATCATTTCCAATGACAAAATCATATTTTCCTTTGATCATTTCTTCTGCAATTAAATCAACAAAAAAAGGATCGGTGTAAAGCTTGTCACCTTCAACATCAATAATAATATCAGTTTTTAGTTTTTTTGCAATAATAAGAAAACGTTTCAGTATATCTTTTTTATTTCCTCTATGACACATTATTTTTTGTTTCTTACAATATTTTTCTATTAAATCATCAGATTTCGAAGTTGTTGTACATACAACAATATGTCGAATATTTTTTGATAACGATAATCTATCTACCAATATTTTCAAGATAGGTAAATTATTAATTTTCTTTAATGCTTTTCCAGGTAATCTTGAACTATCTAATCTTACAGGAATAAAAACATCAATGTTAAGTGAATGTTTCTTAGAATTCATTTCTATGAAATAATTATTTTTTATATGAATGAATTATAGTATTGATTAAAAAAAATGTTTTTACCATGACAAATAGCCACCATCAACAACAAAAGAACTACCTGTCACATAACTAGAATTTGAACTACAAAGATAATCAATTAATCCATTTAATTCATTTTTTTTCATCATCCGTTTCATAGGAGTCAATTTGGAGTATTTTTTAACAAAATCAGAGCTTTGATTATGCTTTACACCACCAGGAATAACACAGTTTACACGTATTTTTGGTGCAAGATGAATTGACAAATATTTTGTCATATTTACTACTCCTGCTTTTGACACACAGTAACCAATATCTTTATGAGAATTATTGTACAAAATAGGATTTGGAGAAGTCATCCCATAAGTTGAAGAAAAATTTACAATTGAGCTATTATTATTATTTTTTGCAAATTCACGACATACTGAAAACAAAGATAGTAAATTTATTTGGAAATATTTTGAAAATGATTCTAAGGAAAAATCAAACAATGTATTTTTGTTCTTTGTAGATTTATCAACATGATCATTTAAAGCAAAACAATTGATCAAATAAGATGCATGATTATTTTTGAACCATTTTTTTACAAATTTTTCATCAGTTAGATCATCTCCAAGTTTTAGATCTAATCGTAAAACATTGTTTTCTTTTTCAAAATATTTACATAATTCAGAACCAATCAATCCTTCAGAACCTGTAATAATGATTTTTCTCAAATCATTATTGATTAGAAATATGCCATATAAAATTAAATTTATCAGAATAATACTTCACCTTTATATATAAAAAAATAAGTTTGCCCATATGGCAGATAATTTGTCTAAAGATAAAGTTGTATTTGGAGGTTCAACTACATATTCTGTTGCAGATGGAGTTGAAATCAAATCTAGAAGAGAAAATGATGAATGGGGAATATTTGATGAAGATTGGGGATTTAGAATTCATGATGTTCCAGAAGAATTTAGAACCCAAAAAAAGGAAGAAAATTTTCAATTAGCAAAAGAGGAAGAAAAACAACAGAAATTAATTTTAAAATCACTACCATATCAAATAGATTTTGAACCAACAAATATTTGCAACTTACATTGTCCATTATGTTCTACTGGAGTTGATGCTGAAACTAGGAAAAAAGGGAAAATGGAATTTAAAAATTTCAAAAAAATAATTGATGAGGTCAGTGATACTGTGTTACAAATATCCTTACAAAATTGGGGGGAATCAACATTAATGCAAGATTTTCCAAAGATGATCAAATATGCATCAGAAAAAAAAATATTCTTAAGATTATCATCAAATTTTTCAGTTAAATATTCTAATAATTATTTTGAAGAATTTCTAAATGCAGGATTAGGGAGATTGGTGATAGATTTAGATGGAACAACTCAAGATGTTTATGAAAAATACAGAATAGGAGGAGATCTTGAAACAGTAATTAACAATACTAAAAAAGCAGTTGAATTTAAAAAGAAAAATAATTTGAAACATCCAATTCTTCAAGCTAGAATGTTAGTAACAGCATATAATGAACATCAAATAGAAGATTTTAAAGAATTAGCAAAACAATTAGATGTTGATGAAATAGATTTAGGGAATATTCAATTAAATCCAAACACCGCTGCTAAAAAATGGCTCCCTTCAAAGAAAGATCATGTTTATGATACATACATGGGAGAAAATAGAATTACACCATGTCATTGGCCATGGAGTGGAATGGTGATCAATTGGGATGGTGGGGTTGCACCATGTGCAATAGTTGATGATCCTAGTTCTGATTTTGGTAATGTATTTGAAAGTAATGGAATCAAAGATATTTGGAATAATGAAAGCTATGTATCAGCAAGATCTACTTGGTCAAAAGATGAAACAAATTCTAAATTAACAATTTGTAATATATGTAAAAATGATACTCATAATCCAATCTTACCCAGAGTTGGAGATACATTTAGTTTGACCCAAAATAAAAATATCAAATTTAGGAATAGTGAAAATTAGAAATGAGAACTGAAAGAATAACATTTTTAACAGAAAATAAGATGGATATCAATAAAATTATTTCAGTGTTAGAAAAAAGTGTTATTGAAATTAAAGATCATGAAAAACAGGTCTTAAAACAAATTATTGATGATTTTAAAAATGAAAAATATTCATTGTTAACATCTCAAGAAATCCAATTTTTAAAAATTAATCCAGAAAAAATATGGGCTAATTATTTAATATATCGAACAAAATTTATTTCATATGAAAAACAAGAATTAATTGCAGATTTTCCACTATATTTAGTATTAGAACCTGTATCAGCATGTAATTTGAGATGTACAATGTGTTTCCAAATTGATGAAAGTTTTACAAAAAATAATAAATATATGGGAATGATGGATATAGATTTATTTAAAAAAATAATTGATGAGGCATCCATTAGCGGTACTAAAGCAATTACATTAACATGTAGAGGTGAACCCACAATGCATCCAAAATTAGGTGAAATGTTAGAGTATTGTAAAGGAAAATTTATTGAATTAAAAATTAATACTAATGCGACATTGTTATCAGAAAAATTAATTCATCAAATGTTAAAAAGTGGATTAACTGACATTGTATTCTCAATTGATTCTTATGAAAAACAAGAATATGAATCGATTCGAGTTAAAGGAGTATTTGAAAATGTATTTGAAAATGTAAAAAAATTTAAGGAAATTAGAGAGAAATTTTATCCAAATTCAAATTGTGCTACTAGAATTAGTGGAGTTAAAGTAAATTCAAAACAAGATCCTGAAAAATTTAAAGAGTTTTGGAAGGACTATGTGGATTATGTTATCATGGTAGATATGATTCAAAGATGGGATATTTACAATAATCCGGTGGAGGTAATGGGTGATGGTCCATGTTATCATTTAGCTGGAAGAATGTATGTTTATTTTGATGGAATATGTAATCCATGTGACCAAGATTATAAAGGAATATTGGCAATGGGAAATGTCAAAGAAAAATCATTAAAAGAAATTTGGAAAAATGAAAAATATTCTAAACTCAGAGAACTTCACGAAACTGGTAGAAGAATGAATGTCAATCCATGTGATAGGTGTCCTGTTGGTCGTTAGAATAGGTTTGATTGGATACAAAAATCATGCTGCAAGATTAAGATCAATAATTGATAAAAAAAAAGATTCTAAAATTATTAAGATATATCATCCAAACAAAAATACAAATGATGAAAAATTCACTAATGATATTACAGAATTATTTGATTCAGATGCAATAATTATAGCATCTCCAAACAATACACATGTTAATTATATTAAAAAATTAGTAAACAATTTCAATGGATATATTTTTTGTGAGAAACCTCCTGCTATGAATAAAATTGAATTAAAATATTTAAAAAATATTTCAATTAATAAAAAAAATAAAATATTTTTCAATTTTAATTTTAGATTTAGTAAGATGAATAAAATTATTCAACAAAATTTAAACACTAAAACTCTTGGAAAAATTATTAAAATAGATATCAACGCATCACAAGGATTAGCATTTAAAAAAGAATATCTCAAGTCGTGGAGAGCAAATGGAAAAACAAATTTACATAATATTATTGAAACCGTTGCAATCCATTACCTTGATCTATTAAATTTACATTACAATGTAGATAAAGTAGAATATCATCCTTTAAAAATTTCAAAAAATGGAAGTTCATATGATACATCTCATTTAATAATTACAATAAAAAACGATATTATTGCTACAATTTTTAATTCATATGCCACACCACTTTTAAATGAAATCAAAGTTATTGGAACCAACGGATATTTATCAACATCAAAAAATTATTTTGAAATATATTCGCCAAGAAATACATTTGATTCAAAAAAATTTTTTATTTCACCACCTTTAAAAAAACGATTGAGATTCAATTTTAAGGAAAATTATGATGAATCGTTAAAAAAATCAATAGAATTTTTCGTAAGTAATGTAAAAAAAAATAATAAAATTGATCTAAAATATTATAAAGCAAGCATTAAAACAAATGAACAAATTTTGAATTTAAATTAAACAAATTTTTGTCTTAATTTTTTCATATTAGGTTTTTCAGAATCATATATTTTCTTTTTACCATCACCTAAAACTTTTTCAATTAATCGGATATCTCTTACCAATCTAGTCAATCCTGAAGATTCTAATGATGCAGCTTGATCATGTCCATACCATGCTCTACTAACAGTTACATGTCTTTCAATAGAAGAGGCACCTAACATTACTGCAGGAATACATACACTAGTTGCAGATGCTTCATGACCGCTATAACCCACATTACATTTAAATTTCTTTTTTAGGACTGGGATTAGATTTAGATTTGCTTCTTCAGCAGATGAAGGATAGGCACTATTACAATGCATTAATTCAAAAGGACATTTGTATTTTCTAAAAATTTTTACAGCATTTTCTATATCTTTCATTGTACTCATCCCCGTAGAAATAAAAGTATATTTTTTTTCTTGAGCAATTAATTCTAATAATTTTGTATGGATAATCATTGCAGAAGCAACTTTATTAAATTTGGTATTGAATTTCCTCATTTGTAATTGACTTTTGAGATCCCAACATGAAACAAACCAAGGAATTTTTTTCTTTTTACAATATTTATCAATTTCATTAAACTGTTTTTCATTAAATTCTCTATGTAAACGCATTTCACGTTGAGTAGTTCCCCATGGACTTTCTAGATATGAATCTAAAAATGATTTATTATAAATATTTTCTACATCTTTTTTTTGGAACTTTACTGCATCACAACCTGCAGATTTTGCCACATCGATAATTTGTTTAGCAATTTTTAAACTACCTTTATGATTTGTTCCAATTTCAGCAATTATGAAAGTCATCAAAAATTCATAAATTTATTATAATAAGTAGTTTAATAATATTTCACATCATAAAAAACTAGTTTAATTATATAATCGATTAATAGTTGCTAAATAATTTCTTTCTAAAAATGAATAAATAATTTCATGTAATTCTGTTATTTGTTCAATAATATTTTTAGAATCATTTTCAGGGGAAATTTGTATATTTATTGTATTTGTTGAATTTATTGAAATCATTTTTGTTGAATTTGATTCATAAGGAAAAATACGATAAATAGTTCCATCCGAATGACTTACCACATACATACTATCATCTTTAAATTTTATATCAGTAACAATTCCGGGAATATTAGCAAAAAGAAGTTCCGTATTTGAATCATTTAGATCTAAAACATGATCTTTTGTTAATTCAAAATTTGAAAAAATAAAGTCAGTTCTATTTTCATTTAAATGAAATTTGTAAATATTTCCATGATTAGAATCTCCTACAAATAACCAATCAGTGTAATTTTTAAAATTAATACTAGGAAAAGCTATTGCAGTAGGTCCAATACTATCATACCATGAAAATTTTGGATCATTATATGTAAAATTTTGGAATTCAGATTCATGAATTTTATGAAGGTTGTTTGGTATCTCTGAATCAAATCTATTAGAAGGTCCAACATTTAATTCCCAACCTCCATTAAATTTAGGGAAAATTAGATTAATCTCATCATATGTAACAGATGAATTTTCTGTCTCCCATAAATTTCCAGTTAAAGGATCAATTGCAAGTCCAAAACTATTTCTTAATCCCATTGCATAAAGTTCTACAGAATTGTTTTTATCTATTTTAAAAATTCCAGATTGAAAATTTTTTGAATTTGGAAAATTTTGATAAATACCTTTTGAATCACCATCACCCTTAAAGAAAAATACATTTTTTTCTTTATCATTTGTCATTACACCTCCATGATGACGAATATGATTACCATCAAAACTTTTTATAAAAATTGGATCTACTAATTTGTTCCCATTCCATGTATAACGAAAAACAACATCTGATGAATTTTCATCCAATCCCCATTTATCAAAGTCAGATTGAGAGAAAAATAAATATACAAATTTTTCATCAACTACAGTAATACCCAATAATCCAGATTCTGAAAAACTTGCTACAGATAAATCTAAAACAAGTTTAGTATTTTTTTCTTCATTGAATTCAATATGAAAAATTTTTCCAGAATTTTTTTCTAAAACAAATATACCATTATCAGAAAAATCCATAGTTGTTGGAAATTGTAATCCATCTGCAAATTTTTCTATAGTATAACCACTATCAAAAATTTGAGGATCTATTTTTGAAGTTGAATGATTAGCATAAATATTTGGAAAGGACGATACAATAATAAAAGAACCAAATAATAAAATGAAAAACACAATATTAAATGAATTAATATTATTTTTATGAATTAGAATTTTAGAGATATTCATTATTTTTCTTTTTATCAAACGTTTTTCCATATTAAAACTTAAAACCATTATTAGTTAATTTAATAGATGTTTTTTAGATTTTGAATTAATTAGTAAATTTGCCACTTCTCTAAAAACTCCATCTCCGCCTTTTTTTTCACAAACATAATCAACAATTTTAAGAATTTCAGTAGATGAATCTATTGGAGCAGCAGAAAAACCAACTAATTTCATTATTTCAAAATCGTTCACATCATCACCAATATATGCAATTTCATCAGGCGATATCATGAATTTTGTACAAATTGTATGTAATTTTGATTCTTTATTTTTTATATTAGAATAAATTTGAATTTTTAATTTTTTTGCACGATTTTTTGATATTGCTGAGTTTTCTTTTGTTATCAAAATTGTATTTATATTATTTTTCTTTAAAAGTTCAACTCCCATCCCATCTTTTGTGTTAAATTTTTTCATTATTTCTCCAGTTTTGGAATAATACATTCCACCATCAGTTAGAACTCCATCTATATCTGAAAGAATTAATTTAATTTTTTTAAGATTAAATTTTTTCTTTTTTTGTTTGATCATGAGAATGAAACAAACCTCCGTGTTTTAGATGATTTTTTCATAGACAAAGCGATTTCAAGTGTTTTAATTCCTTGAGATACATTGTTTAAAGTATTTTGACGTTGCTTAACACATTTTAAGAAATATTTAATTTCATCTTCATACATATTGTTTCTCTCAAAATTATTTAATTTAAGTATGGTTTTCCAATTATTTTGTTTTGCATTAAAAAATTTAACTTCATTATTATCAGAGTTCCAATATAAAATTCCTTTTGTACCACGAATTTTGCACTGTCTGAATTCTGGTCTTTGAAAATAATCTAAATGTAATTCCCCAATAATACCATTTTTAAATTTCATTATACTAGTGGAATAATCATCAGTAGTTAATTCCAAATCACTAAATTTTCCTGTTATTGAAGAGATTTCCGAAAGTTGTCCAAAAAACCAATACAGATAATCAATTTCATGAATGCATGTTAAAGTAACACCTCCACCTAAATCATCTTGTGCTGCATAACCTTTTCTATAATCTTCATAAGGATGCCAATCAGGTAAATATGACCCATTTTCTACTTGTATAGAAATTATTTTTCCCAGGAATTTTTTATCAATCAATTGTTTGATTTTTTTAAGACAGGGATGAAATCTAAGATGACATCCCATTTGTGTAATTAATTTATTTTTTTGAACAATACTTTCAAGAGCGTGAACACTTTTCATAGAGTTAGACAATGGTTTTTCTAAGAAAAGATCAATTCCAGATTTTGCCAACTTCATGGCAATTGGTATATGATATGATGTTTCATTTGTAACAAATCCAATTTCGGGTTTCATTTTTAAACATATATCTAAATCATTAGAAACTATAATTCGTTTATCGGAGGGAGAAAATTTTTGTTTCGTATAAATAATTATTTTAGCATTAGAAATATTGAGAAGATTTTTGATATGTCTTTTTCCTATAGAGCCATAACCAACAATTAAAATATTCATTTTTAGAATATCACCATTTTTTAAAGAAATTTTAGTCTTTTAATTAATGTTCTAGAAATTATATGCTTAAATTTTTTTTATAATTTTCAATTTTTTTAATATGTGCATTACAAAGTTTATCTAAATTTGATTTTTCAGTTTTTAGAAAATTTATCATATCATTTTCATTAATTTTGACATCAGCAAGATTTTCATTATAAAAAAATGCATTTCCGGATCTTATTTGAAATCCAAAAAAATCAAAAATAAATGAATGTTTTAAGAGTGAGCTAACATAAGAGCTTAATTTTTTAAGATCAACTTTAGAGTTTAAACAAAATTTAATTTTTTTAGGTAATTCATCCAAAGTAGTGATTTTTTCAATACTTCCCATTTTTCGATATCCCAAATTTGCAAACATTATGGAAGGCGTATTATAAATTTGAGATTCAAATGATGCAGTTCCACCAGCTGTAATGACTAATGATGATTTTTTGATGAGTTCTGTTGAAGATATATCATGATGTATTAATTTCACATTTGGAATATCGATTATACTTTTATAATCAGATATAGGTCGCCAACCTCTAGCCTTTCCTTGAGTTGGATGTTCTTTTACATACAAAATATAATCGATTGGTATAGATTTTGCAATATGGCGTATGGTTTCAATTTGGTTAGTAAAATAAGGTGCATCAAGTAAAAGAGAGCGTTCTGGTTCTTGATTTAGAGGTAAATAGATAAATTTCTCATCAGAAATTTTTTTATGGCAATTTTTATCTAAAAAGAATTTTCTTTTTCTAGTTTCTTTTGAAATTTTTAATTCAGTAACAAGCAATTTGGTTTTTGTTCTTCCATAATATGCATAATTAGAATTTATGTTAAAATTTTTATTTAAAAATACATTCATACCAGCGTGTATTCGAGAAGTTTTAGATGTTCTGATTTGGGAGTACAAATGCTTCAAATCCTTTGAGAGGTTATTTTCTTCTAACAATTTTTGAATATCCTCAAATGAAAAATTTTGATTATCAACAGGATTAATTTCATCATCCAATGTATGGATTGATTGGGATATGTAGCATTGATTTGGAAATTTTGAAAGATTTAACATTAGAACTGGTATAGACTTTTTTTTACATAATTGAGAAAAAAGATTGCCGGAATGTAATCCAGGATCAATAGTTAAAAGATAATCAGGGTTTGTAGTTTCTAGAATTTCTTCAAATAGATTACATTCTGTCTCTAGAATAGATAAAATTTCATTTTTACTGAATTTATGATATAAATTATATTTAAAAAATATTCTTTCATTAATTGCTAATTGCCATAAATTTAGATTGTATTTTTCTTCAAAATTTGCAAGGTATTGTAAATCGGGTTTTTTGTTTAATGAAATATGATCATGATAAAACCATTTTTTTTTATAATTTACAATTTTTTGAGTTTTAAAAAATGATTTTAAATTATTTGGTACATCAAATATTCCATATAATTCACATTCAAAGTTTTTTTGTAGTTCATATGCAAGACAATAATGTAACATAAACTGATTGTTCCAGAATAATAATTTGGTTTTTTTGTTCATATACATCATGTTTAAAAAATGAATTATAAATATCACTAATAGCAATAAATAAAAATTTAATGAATTAATTACTTAAATATCAAATTTTTTCATTCCTATTAAACGATAATTTATCATTGCAAGAGTTGTTGCATAAACAATTGAGGCAATTAAAAATGAAAAAGATATTCCTATAATTCCAAAAAAGAATCCAAGAAGTATAGTTCCTAAAAGAACAGAAAGTAATTGAATTATAGATGCAAGTAATAGAAGTTTACTTTTTTCTAAAGCAAGGATTTTAGAATATAAAACCATACCAATAGTAGAAGGTATTACACTAAATGAAATGATTTGAATTGGTATAATAGATTCATAAAATTTAGTAAAGAGGTTTTCAATGATGAATGGGGATATGAAAAAACTTGTAAAAGAGATAATTATGGATGATAAAATTAAGGCTTTTTTCAAATTTTTGTTTTTAGCTCCTGTAGCTTCCTCTGGAACTAAAAATTTGAAAGAAATGGAAGAAAAAACCATTAAAATAGTATAAAATTGAATTGATAATGCAAAGTTACCCAATATTGTAAATCCTAACAAGGGTACAATGATTATTTTATCTATTTCTTTTCTAAAAATTTGAACTAATCTAATAGAATAATTACTTATGATGAAATCTTTTTTTAATTTCAAAAGTGAAAAATCTAATTTTGAAATCTTAATTTCTTTATAAAAAATAATCAATAATGGAAGATTTGACAATATTATTCCAAATAGTACTCCATTTAATTCAAATACAAAATAAAATGAAATACCTAAAATGAATTGTAAAATTCTTTGAATAAAAATAAATTGGGAATATTTTTTGTAAAATTTTTTTCCAAGTAAAACATGAATAGATATTTCAAATATAAGAAAAGAAAATACAAGAAAAAGTAATTCAATTTTTTGTGTAATAAGAAATATAATCAAAGAACTTACTAAAGCAAAAATTAATGAGAGAAACATTAGAGTTGGGATAATTTTTGACTGTTTTGAAGAAAAAACCATTATTGTATTTGGTGAACCTACAACACTGGATGCTTGTGCTATAGATACAAGTGCAATGAGATAAATGATTTCACCATATTCTTCAACTGACATGATTGATGCCAATATTAGCCAGAATCCTGCTGAAATTCCCATTCCAAAAATGTCAGCAATGCCTATTGTCGTTAATCCTTTCAAATTGAAAATTTTGTTTTTAATATTTTTCAAAAAATCAACCAAATCCTATCCAATAATAATTATGATATCATCATATGAAAAAAAGTATGGCATACATCAAAGCTCCTATTTAGAGTGAGAATACTTATAGGAATAATTTAATGCATTCATATATCTTTGAGGAGTACCAATATCAAACCATTCATCACGCATTTTCAATGCAGTGACTTTTTCATTCCAGTTGATTAATGTAGCAATAGCATCTGTTACTTGTAATTCTTTATTATAACCACGATTAGTTTTCTTCAATGCATCAAAAATATTTGGTTTAAAAATATACACAGGTAAAATAGCTAAATTACTTTTAGGGATTTTTGGTTTCTCTTCCACACCAAAAACAATATTTTGTTTATTCTTTCTATTAACTTCAGCAACACCATAACCATCAAGAATTTTCTTAGATTCTAATAATAAACTACAGATAGATTTTGAATCTTTTTTAAATAAATCTACTAATTTAGGTAAAAAATCATAGTTTGAGAAATATGTATCTCCAGCATGCAATAAAAAATCATTATTTCCAACAAATTTTTTTGAAGAAAGTAATGCATGTCCAAATCCTAATGGAGTATCTTGTTTTATCCAATGAATTTCACATTTTTCTATTTTTTTATATAATTTCGATAATGTTTTTGCAAATCTTTGATCGTGATAATGACTTCTTTTAGAAAGTAATTCAATAAATGCAGAATCTTGAGTTAAATGATTTTTGATTGTTGATTTGTAAGTCGAACTAACAATAATACAAAATTTTCTAAATCCATTATTAAATAAATTTTCAAAAATTATTTCAACAATTGGTTTTAGTATATAATCATCATCAATGTTTGATTTTGTATATAATGGCAACATTGTTTTAGGATAGCTTTTTGTAATAGTTGCAATTCGAGTGCCCATTCCACCTGTTGTTATTACTGCTGTTTTCAATACAATAGATAAGACTAATTTCCTATGTTTTAATTCTTCACAATTTTTAGAATTTGATTCGCTACTCTTTTTGTTCCAAATCCATCAACTAGTTTTGTAGTTTTTAACAAAATTTTATTATTAAATAATTGTTCAAGAAAAGTATCAATTTTTTTGCCATCATTCGTGATAAATCCTAAATTTTTTGCAATTTTTTTCTTTTGCCATTCCTTTGCAGTAATAATTTGATGTTTATATTGGCATACAATAGCAAAGGGGACATTTAAAGTTGCAAATTCATATGTAGTAATACCTCCAGCACAAATTCCAAATGAGGAACAAGAAATTTCCTTTTTTAAATTACGAGTTTTATTAATGAATTTAATATTTTTATATTTTTTTTCTAATTTATTTAATCTAGATGTTTTTTTTGTTGCAGGTCCAAGAATGATTTTAAATGATTTTTTATATCGTGTTATTTTATCAAGAATTATTTCTAATAAATTATTAGCATCAAAACCTCCCAAAGTAATCAATAAATCATATTTTTTTTTATAATTTTGTTTTTTTTCATATTGTTGATTTAAAATTTGATATTTTGGTCCGATTAAACATTTTGTGTTAAATTTATTAAATATTATTCTGTTGTCATATCCTATAAAACCATTAACTATTAGATCTGCATCATATGAAATATTTTTAAGATCAGAAATTACAATTACTTTAGTAATTTTTTTAAGTGCTTTAACATATTTATTTGTCAATCCATATTTGTCTACAATCAATAATTCAATATTATTTTTGAATACATATTCTGATGTTTTTTTTATGTCAGCATTTACAGAAATTTCAGGAACTAAATGTGATATTTTTTTAAATCCATATTCCTGCAATAATGAAAAAACAGATCCATAATCTTCAATTAAAAATTGAATTTGATGAAATTTTAATTGGTTGGCTAAATTGATGCAACGAAAAATATGACCCAATCCTAATTCTTTTTTTAGAATTTTCCCACCAGACGTTCGGAAAAGAATTTTTGTCATATTTTTAAGATTTTTTTTTTAATTTTTTAGCAGGTGAACCTAGCCATATTTCATTATCAGGGATGTTTTGTAAGACAAGACTATTTGCTCCAACTGTAGCATCTTCTCCAATTGTAATTCCGGGAAATATAACAGAATTTGCACCTATTTTACATCCTTTTTTTAAAACAATTTTTCCTTTTTTGTTATCAATTGTAGAATTACTGAATATTGAGCAACTCCATCCAATCTTAACATTATCTTCAATAACTATTCCCTCCTTTGCATCAAAAACAGAAAATGAGCCTATTTCCACTTTATTTCCAAGATTAAAATTTTCAACATGTAAAACTCTCCAGTACCACTGTGTCATTCCATATTCATCATAAATTGGTCTAGTCCATTTTTTCATATATTTAAAAACAAATTTCTTTTTAAAAATCTTTAATATCAAATGTTTTTAGATTAAACTAAATCTAAAAGGAAAAATGAAAATAAAATGTATGATTTATCAGATAAAGTAGTATTGTTGACAGGGGCAGCTGGTCTCTTAGGAACTCAATATGCTTTCGCACTTAGTGAAGCGGGGGCAAATGTAATTCTTGCAGATGTAAATTATACACAATGTAAAAAAATTGAGGTTGAGATAAAAAATAAAAATGATGTAAAACCATTTGCAATCAAAATGGATATTTCTAAAAAGAAATCAATAGATAAAACAATTGAAAAAATAGTAAAAAAATTTTCAAAGATTGATGTTCTTGTTAACAATGCGGTATTTCCAGAAACTAAAAAAGAACGAAGTATTAAATTTGAAAAATTTCCTTTAGAATTATGGAATAAAATTCTTGCAGTAAATGTAACTGGGGTTTTTTTATGTAATCAAAAAATCGGTGATATAATGGTAAAACAAAAAAAAGGTTCTATAATTAATATTAGTTCAATGTATGGAATGGTAGCTGCTGATCAAAAAATATATGGAAATAGTGGTTTAAATTCTACTGCTGCTTATGCAGTAACAAAAAGTGCAATGTTTAATTTTACCAGATATCTTGCATCATATTGGAGAAATACAGGAGTAAGAATCAATACATTAACACTTGGAGGTGTTGAAAATAAACAAGATCCTAAATTTATAAGAAAATACTCTGAAAAAACTATGATAGGCAGAATGGCAAAAAAAACTGAGTATTCAGGGGCCGTGTTATTTTTAGCATCAGACGCATCATCATATATGACAGGAACAAATATGATCATAGATGGGGGATGGACTGCATGGTAAATGTCATATTATTCAAAAATTATGTAAATAAAATCTTACAATAAAATAATTATTATTATAAAATACATGGTGGTAACAGCAATACTTGTCATACATCAGTAAATTTAGGTACAAAGCTTGATACATGAGAAAAAAAGAATTTTGACATGAAGTTGTTAATAACAGGTGGTTTAGGATTTATTGGAAGTAATTTTATTCTTCATACTTTAAAAAATACAAATTATGAAATTTTAAATGTGGATGCAGAATTTCATGGTTCTAATCATCAAAATTTAATTGAAATAAAAAATACAAAAAAATATTCTTTTGTAAAAGGAAATATCAATAATAAAAAATTGATGGAAAAATTAATTTCTAAATGTGATTGTGTTGTAAATTTTGCAGCTGAAAGTCATGTAGATAGAAGTATTCTTGATCCAAGTCCATTTTTAACTTCAAATATTTCAGGTACTTTTACGATTTTAGATATTATAAAAAATCAGAATAAAAAAATGATTCATATATCAACAGATGAAGTATTTGGGACAATAAAAAAGGGTTCAGCAACTGAAAAAACAAGATTTAATCCATCAAGCCCATATGCAGCAACGAAAGCTGCAGCTGAATTACTAATTAGATCTTATTTTACAACTTATGATGCCAATGTAATAATTACTAGATGTACAAATAATTATGGACCACGACAATTTACTGAAAAATTAATTCCAAAAGCAATTGGATTATCTAATCAGAATGAAAAAATTCCAATCTATGGAGATGGAAAAAGTATCAGGGATTGGATACATGTTAATGATCATTGTGAAGCTATTATGGTAGTTTTACAAAAAGGAAAACAAGGTGAATCATATAATATTTCAGGATCAAATGAGATAGATAATGTAAAAGTAGTAAAAAAAATACTAAAAATATTAGATAAATCTGAAAAAAACTTACAATTTGGTAAGAGTAGACCAGGAGAAGATATCAGATATAGTTTAGATTCTACAAAAATTAGAACGAAACTAGGATGGAAACCTAAAATAAGTTTTGATAAAGGACTAAAAGAAACAATTCAATGGTATAATTCAAATGAGGATTGGTGGAAACATATTTCTCCAGATTCGTTTGGTAGTGAACCATGGAAAAAATAAGATTAACTAATATTCAAAAAAACACTTATTGAACAAAAAACAGTTGGAAAAATTATTTCAGTAAAAGTAGAATGTGACATATATTTAGAAGATTGACATACTGATCAAAATTATTAAAAGTTATTTTAAATTAAACATTTTATTTTCCATATTCATGTTTAAAAATTACTTCAGCCAATTTGAATTCAATTTCTGTATCGATCATTAATCCAGATTCTGGAGAAATTTCATAAGGTATTGCTTTTGGCATAATTGGATTTCTATAATTCAAAAATTTTTTTGCATCAAATGTAAATAAACCATTTAATTGAAAAACAACTGGAGCTTTTTGTCTACTTTTTGGTCTTTCTTTAAGTTTTTTACTTATTCGTAAATATCCATCTTTATTTTTTTCCATCATATTGAAATATGGATTTAGATGTTGTCTATATACTCCATAAACTGCATCACATTTTTTCTTTTTTAAAAGATTAATGGTTTCTCTAATATCTTTATTTTTAATAAAAGGAACAGTGCAATCTCGATTTACAAATATTTCAAATTCATAATCTAAAGAATAAAGTTTTTTGATAGCATGAAGAAATACATCTCCTACAGCGGCAGTATCAATTGCAAGATTTTTTGGTCGAATAAATGGAACTTCTGCTCCATATTTTTTTGATATTTGTGCAATTTTATGATCTTCTGTGGAAACAATCACATGACTAAATAATTTTGATTTGATTGCAGAATCTATTGTATGTGCTATTAATGGTTTTTTTGAAATAATTCTGATATTTTTATTTAATATTCCTTTAGAACCACCTCTTGCACATATCAAACATATTGGTTTCATTATGTGACCAATTATTTATGAAATATCTGACCAGAAAATTGCAGAGTCTTTTTTTATATTTTTATTTACCGTTTTACCCAAAATTTTTGTTAGGTATTTTGGTTCAATACCATCTGCAGGTCTTTTAATTAAAATATCATCTTCTTGAATTTCTGTACCTTTCTCTAAATCTACTTTAGTAGTAATAGATTTTCTTATAGAAAATCTATTTTTAATTTCAGAGGATTGTGGAATTTTGATTGCATTTCCTTTCATTTGATCAATCTCGTGAATTTGGATAATTAATGATTTTAATCCATTTGGATCAATTGAAAAACTGTGATCTGGCCCAGACATAGTTTTATCTAATGTAAAGTGTTTTTCAATTATTTTTGCACCCATACTAACTGCAGCAATATCAACAAGGGTGGATTCACCATTGTCTGAATATCCTATAGGAAAATCAAATATTTTTTGTAATTTATTTATCACATTTAGATTTACTTCATTTGGTTGTGTAGGATAATTTGCTACACAGTGTAACAAAGCTAGTTTATCATTTCCTTCAAATAAACAACAATTTACTGCATCTTGAATCTCATTTAACGTAGCTAGTCCACTTGAAATAATCATAGGTTTATTCATTTTAGCAATACTTCGGATAAGAGGTAAATTTGTTAAATCTGAAGAAGCAATTTTAAAACAAGGTATATTTAGTTGGTTAAGAAATTCTGCACTTTCTAAATCGAATGGTGCAGAAAAAAATGTCATATCCAAACTTTTTGAATAATCTTGTAATTCTGCAAATTGTTCAAATGAGAGTTCTGCTTTTTTGAATACATCAAAATATTGGTTTGTATTTCTCACAAAATTTTCAGTTCTATATGTTTGAAATTTAATAGCATTTGCACCACATTTTTTTGCTGTCTCAATTAGTTGTTTTGCAATTTTTATATCACCATTATGGTTTAATCCAGCCTCTGCAATTACATATGTATTTTTTTCATCAATAATTTTTGTATCAATTTTAAACATGAATTAATTTATTGAAAAATTGTTTAAATAAAAATTTATTGAAAATTTAAAGATAGAAATTTAGATTAGTTCAAGGAAATTTAAAATTGATTTAGATGCATTATTTTGATTGCTTAAATAGGATTTAGAAAAATTTGAACCATTTTTAATCAATTCGTCTCTAAAAATATCATCAAACAAAATTCTTGTAACTGTATCTTTAAAATCTTCAATTGAAACTCTTGGACATGAATTTTCAAATATTTTTAAATTAAGATTTAGATTATTTCTATAAGACATAGAAATTACAGGTGTATGAAGTAACTGAGATTCTAATATTGAAGTTGATAAATCAAAAGTAATCATCATTGAACATTCTTTTATTAATGGAATGATGCTTCCAGAAGAAATAATTTTGGCATCTTTAAAATTTTCGTGGATAATTTCTTGAATATTATCTTCTAATGAAGGATGAAGTTTAAAAATCAAATTCAGATTTTTATTTTTTGAAAAAATACAAATTTCTTTAATTATATTTTCATAATTCAAATTTGTATTTATTGATAGATCAATTGCAAAATCATTCATAGGAGGAGAAGTAGCTACTAAAATTGTGTTTGTTTTTTTAATTATTTTTGAATTTATATTATCATAAATTGAACACCCCAAGTCTTTAATTTTATTCTGATCATATCCAAGCGATTCAAGATGTATTTTCATTAATTGGCCCCATACAATTGCATAATCTGATTGATTGGGATAAATTCCTGTTAGATTGTTTCTTGAAATTGAATTTTTTGAATCATAAATTAGTCCATGTTGCATTAAAATTACAGGAATTTCTTTTGTTTTTGCAATATTCATTAAAATATTTTCTGTAAAAGAATTTTCAGAATTGATAATAATTGAATCAATATTATATGTGTTAAAAAATTTTTGAGCTAATAAAATTTCGAAAATTGCTGATTTTAAAATATCTAAAACTTTTAGAATTAATGTATTTTTAAAAATAGGCCATAAATTTTTTCCTTTATATTGAAAATCCTTTAAAAAAAAATGTTGATTTAGTAATTCAGATATTTTTTTTTCAAAAAATATAGATTTTTCTTTGTGTTCATCAAGAATTTTTTTATCAACTATAAGATTTTCAGAAAAAATTTTTGTGCCTGATTTCTTTAATATGTCAAAAGATTTTTTGTTCCAAATTGAAGGTTTTCTTTTATTATAAAGAACAAAATCTACAGATGAAGATCTACTTTCAAGCAAAAGATTACTAAATTTAACAGGATCAAATTCAACCAACAGGACTGATTTTTTGTCATTTGAAATATTTTTGGGGTTAAAAAATAATGAAAAGAATTTTTCAGATAATTTCTTATATTTCTCATATTTTTTAAAAGAGAAATTTAAACCAATATTCATTCCCCCAAATTTATAATCATAATGAACATTTTTATGGTATTGTGGAAGTAATGTTTTTTTATTTTCTATATTTTGGAAAGAGTTTGTAAAACATTCTAAAATTTTTGATAAAGAATTAGTGGTAATATAAAAAAAATTGGGATTTTTTTCATAAATTTTTAATATTTCAAAGAATTTTTTTAATGATTTTGTGATATAATAAATTGTATCAACGAAAGTTAATTGTCCTAAATTAATATTTTTAAAAAATAATGATGATTTTAATTCTTCAGAGTTATACCATTGTTCTAATTCATAGGATTTTTCTTGAATTAATTTGTAATCTGTTTCGGATAAAAATGAATCAGAGGAAATATGATCAATATTTTGTTTTTCCAAGTTTTTATGTGAAATTAAATCAAATGAAATTATTTCAGTTGAATTATTAAGATATTTTTTTAATTTATCAAAATCAAATGATTCATCAACTAATAAGATTGATTCAGTTTTTGTAATTATTTCTTCCATTTTGACCAATCATAATTTTCAAAGTCTAAATTTTCCATTTCATTATCATTAGGTTTCCATGCAACATCAGCAAGTACAAGTACTTTGGAGATATTATCAGAAATGTTAATGTGTGCCGAAGCAATATTTTTTGGAACACAAATTAATCTTGGTTTTTCTGAATTAGATTCAATTTCATGATACGACCCATCAGAATCACGAATTATTACAATTACTTTTCCTTCAATACATGTAAAATAACTTGTTCTCCTCAAATGTAAGTGAGGTCCTTTGATTTCTCCTGAATTAACTGAGGTAATGTAAATCATTTTAGGATGATTTTCAAGGATTTTATCCCAATCACGCCAAATTACAGTTAAATTTCCATTTGGTTGATTATTATGAATATCAGTAGTGATGTGATTTTCAAGTTCAATTATTTGAAATTCATTCATGAATGAATGCTCAGTTTAAAAGAATATTAAATTTTCAATTAATAATTAAAATTTTATGAGTAAATAAAAATCCCAGATCTATAAATAATAATAAATCTTGGTGGAATTGATTAGTCTAATGTTTAGAAATTATATAATGATTCAGGATTCTGAAAAAAGTTGAAGGGTGTAATACTTCATGGAGGACATGGGACTAGATTACGACCACTTACACATACTGGTCCAAAACAGCTATTACCTATTGCAAATAAACCAATGTCACAATATTGTGTAGAATCTTTAAGTGATGCAGGGATTACAGAAATTGCAATAATTATCGGGGGTATTGGTTCAGATAAAGTAAAGGATTTTTATGGTGATGGGGAAAATTTTGGAGTTAATTTCACATATTTTCAACAAGAACAACCTAAAGGAATTTCACATGCAATTAATCTATGTAAAGAGTTTATAGGAAATGAAAAATTCGTGGTATTTTTAGGAGACAATATTATTCAAAAATCTATTAAAGAATATGTAAAAGAATTTACAACATCCGATGTTTCAGCATCACTATTGTTATGTGAAGTAAATAATCCATCAAGTTTTGGTATTGCAGAACTTGTAAATGATAATATTGTTAAAATTGTGGAAAAACCAAAAGAACCAAAATCAAATTTGGCTGTAACTGGAATTTATTTTCTTACTCCATTAATTTTTAAAATAATTGCAAATTTGAAACCTTCCTGGAGAAATGAGTTAGAAATCACTGATGCACTTCACCAAATGTTAGAAAAAAATTATAAAATTACATATCATATGATAACAGATTATTGGAAAGATACCGGAACACCAGAAGATGTTCTACATGCAAATAAAGAAATTTTGAAAAAAACTAAAGGAAGTTTTCAAGGTGAAAAAGAAGAAAATTCAATGATTGATAATAAATCAATAATAGGAAAAGGAAGTATTATCAAAGGAAATTCAAAAATATCTAATTCAGTAATTATAGGAGAAAATTGTCTTATTGATAATGCCTGTATAGGCCCATATTCTAGTCTAGGGGATAATTCTACAATCATATCATCAAAAATTGAAAATTCAATTATAATGGAAAATTGTAAGATTGAAGGAAACATTACAATTACAGATAGTATCATAGCAAAAAATTCTAATATTAATTCTGAAAATAATAAAGAAAAAATATTTTTGTTAGGGGAAGGAACAAAAATTACTCTATGAATTATTTATACTAGAATTTATTAAATAAAATAACATGTCAAAATATAATCCAGAAAAACCGTTAGTTAGTATTGTAATTTTAAATTATAATGCGGGTAAATTATTAATAAATTGTGTTAGATCAATTACAAAATCAAAGTATTCAAATTATGAAATTATTGTTGTGGATAATAATTCAAATGATCAAAGTCATAAAGAATGTAAAAATGAATTTGAACAAATTAGATTAATAGAAAATAAAGAAAATTTTGGTTATTGTGAAGGAAACAATATAGGAATAAGAAAAGCAAATGGAAAATTTATCACAATATTAAATCCAGATACAATAGTTAATGAAAATTGGTTAGAATTTTTGATGCAAGCATATCAAAAAAATGGAGAAGGTCTTTATCAACCAAAAATTTTATCGTTAAATGAAAAAGAAATTATTCAAAGTACTGGAAATTATATTCATCTTTTTGGGTTTGGATATGCTAGAGATAAAGGTGAAAAAAATTCCAATATTAGAGATAAAATTGAAAAAATTGGATTTGCTTCAGGCACTTGTTTATTTACATCTAAATTAGTACTTGACAAAATTGGACTACTTGATCCTTTTATTTTTCTATATTTGGATGATTTAGATCTTGGATGGCGAGCAAAACAAATAGGGATTCCATCATTTTTTGTGCCTGATTCTATTGTATTTCATGCTGAAAGCTATATTCTAAAATGGAGTAGTAAGAAATTCTATTGGCTAGAACGAAATAGAAAATATTGTTTACTTACACATTATTCAAAGAAAACTCAATACAAAATTCTTCCTACATTAATAATTGTAGAAATATTAGTATTATTTTTTTATTTGTCAAAAGGTTTTATCTTTGCTAAATTAAAAGCAGATGTAGATATTTTAAAAAATTTTTCCCAAATCAAAAAAAAATATAATGAACTTGAACTGAAAAAAACATTAGATGATAAAGAAATTATTAAAGATTTTACAGATCATGTATTTGTTCCAAAAACTGTGTTTAAAAAATCATCAAAAATATTTTTTGATAAAATCATCACTAAATTAAGTAAAGGAATTAGAAAGAGAATTTAATTTTTGACTAATTACAACTGCAACTGCTAAATCATTTTCATGGCTTAATGATACTAAAAAATAAAAATTTTTTAAATTTCTTATTGAAATGGTTGGTTTTGAATTAGAATGGGATGTTTCAATATTTTTCATATTTACCGATGGATGAATAGATTTTTTTGTTGCTTCTTTGACTGCAAATTTTCCTGCAAAATGACTAGATGGTTGTTTAAATTTTAAGCAATATTTAATTTCAGAATCAGTAAATAATTTTTTATAAAAATTTTTATTCTCAGAAAAAGGTAGTTTTCTAAATTTTTCAATATCAGTTATATCAATACCAATACCAAATTTTTGTAAAGATATAGTCATTTATAATAAAGAACTCTAGATTCTCCATCTATAAGACATTCATTGTTTTGATTGAAAACTACAGTTTTTAATGTAACAATTTTTGTAGACTCACTTTTGTCAATGACTGTTCCAATAACTTTTATCACATCTCCGATAAAACATGGTTTCCTAAAATTCATAGATTGTGAAAAATAAACACCATATTTACCAGGAATTTTCATGCCTACAAGCCTAGAAAAAAATGATGCTAAAAGCATTCCATGAACTACACGTTTTCCAAAAGAAGTTTTTGAGGCAAATTTATTATCAAGGTGAAGAGGATTAAAATCTCCTGAAATTTTTGCAAAATCATCTACAAGTACATTAGAAATTTTAACTTCAAATTCTTCTGATTGATGAATAGAAATTTCTTCAAATGTAAATGATGTATCTTTAGTCAAACTTTATTCCATGATTTTGTAAATGTCGTTTAATATCTGCAACATTTTTCACATCCATAGCTTCTTCCATGGTAAATTTTTGTTCAAATCCTTTTTCAAGTTCATTTAACAAAACATATGAATTAAAAGATGTCCAATTTTCTATATTTTCTGGACCTGATTCATCATTTATCTCATCAGGAGAGATATTCATGACTTGTGATATTATTTCAATTAATTTTTCATTCATTTTCAACTTTCACTGTTAGAAATTCAGGTAATTTTAATGCATTACATGGATCATAAACCCATTTATCATTAAATTCAAGAAATCCACAATCTGACAAAAAGTTTTCGATGGGTTTATTTTTTGGAGTTGGAATATATTTTCCAATAATTTTTTTTACATTATTTTTCTTTGCTTCTTCAATAATGTATGCCATTATTGCTTTTTCAACATTTCTACCCATTATTCTACAACTTAAAAGAAATGAATCTACAAACCATTCATCAGAATTATGTTTATCAATAATGAAAATACCAGTAATTCCATTGTCACCAAATTTATCTTGTACTTGAGCACAACCAACAAAAAAATTATCATCTAAAGTTAAGTTACGGATTTCTTCTTCCTGGTATCGTTTAGTCGTTAAATTAAATTGATTTGTTTTTAATGTTAATTGAGATATTCGAGGGATGGTAAAATTATTAGATTTTTTAATTGTAATATTCATATCTAAATTCTTTAAAAAATCATCAATAGATACACTCGCATTTTTTAAAGAGTCTCTTTTGATTTGTTCGGAATACATTTGAGTTCTTTTTAGATCCTCAATAGTAATTTTTAAAGAATCAAAATCATTCATTTCTTGAAGAATTTCAGTAAAATATGAGGGATCTTCGGTTAGATTTATCACTTTTACTTGAGGTAAAGAAAGTGAAATAAATTCGCAATTTACCTTATCATCATCAAAAAATACAATACTATCTAATCCAATATTAAGCTCATTTGAAATTTCTTCTAAATTTTTTACTTTATCATTCCAATTTATTTTCATACATGAAAAATCATCTTCTTTTAAAATCATATATGGATGTTCTCTAATTACTTTCATTGCATCATCAAAATTATTTTTACTGTTAATAGCTAAAATTATTCCACGTTGTTTTAATGCTTTGAGTGTTTTTTGAAATTCATAAAATGCATTTCCAGGAGCTTGTGGTCCTAATTTGATATTTTCAATTCCGTCCTCACCAATAACACCACCCCATAAAGTATTATCCAAATCCAACACTATACATTTTTTTGTTAATCCTAAAAATGCATTAACATATGATTGTAATTCATGAGCAAGATAAGGAATATAGTCTAAATTTATTTGAATGTCACCAAATAGAAAATTTTTCAAATCAAAAATATTCTTATGACCATGCTTTGATGAAAATATATTAAAATCATATACAAATATGTTATTTTGATCTCTAAAAGTAGATATCAATTCTGAATTTAAAGTAAGAATCATTTCACGAAAACCATAATCTTGTTTTGTTTCATTGATTCCAAATGATGAAAATATTGGAATTGTTAGATTACTAATAATTAATTTTGAATTAGTATTGCTAGAGAAAAAGCTTATAAGATTTTTTATTTCTTGTAGTTTGGTAGAAATTAATAATTTTCTTTGTTCTGTATTCAAAGAAGAAATATCATGATAAAGATCACCAAAAAGAGAACGATTATCTAATAATAAAAAAACGATGTCAGGACAAAATTTGTAAAGTTCACTATTTTTAGAAAGAATTTCTTGTGAATATTGATCATAAGAACCAACATAATATTCACATCTAACATTATTTTCAGCACATTTTGCCTGTAATGTTTCAGCTAATCCATTAATTGTAAAACTTGATAAAAAACCAATTTTAACTTGCTTTTGAAAAGAATTTATTTTTTCATCTTTTGCTTTTGTTAAGTAATAATGTAGACTTTTCTCTTGTATCATAATTATTTACTAAATCAGGAGTAAATTAATTATTTCTAATCGTTGCTGTAATTATATACTTAGAAAGATTAAAGAGAAAAAATAAAGAGAAAATCCATAATGAATGAAGATAACACAAAAATTAACAAAGAAGAAATAATGAAATTCTATGGATATGCAGGAACATCAGGGAATATTTCTTTAAAAGCAAAACTCTCAAAATCATGGATTTTACATTATTTTGCATATACATTACCATTTTCAAATTGGATAATTTCAATGCAAAGAATGAGAGGAGTGAAAATTGGGAAAAGATGTCATTTTTCTTCATATGTGTTAATTGATCTAATTTATCCTAAAATGATCAATATTGGGAATAATGTTACTATTAGTCATAATGTGATGATATTTGCTCATGCAAATCCCACAGCAAACTTATTTTTGAAAGAGAAATATCCTAGAAAAGTTGAACCTGTTACAATTAAGGATGGAGCTGTTATCAATCCAGGTTCAATAATTATTGCAGGAGTAACAATTGGAAAAGATGCAATTGTATCAGTAGGTAGTGTTGTTACTGAAAATGTTCCAGATAGAACTATTGTGGTAGGGAATCCTGCAAGACCAATAAAAAAAATTGATGATTAATTTCCAGTTTTTTTAGCAATTTGGGAAATACTGAAAAGTACTACAGACATCAAAATTAACATTAAACCAGTAACTAAAGTACCAATAGAAACTAATGTTGATGGAATTGAAAAATACCGATCTTCATTGAATATACTAATAACAATTAGTGAATAGATTATTCCTATGGCAAATAAAATTAATCCAGGAATTCCTAAAAATTTTAATGGATGGTTTATAGCAATCAATTGTAATAAGGATGCTAAAACTCCTGTAGAATGAGAAATAGGATTCTTTGTAGAAGTTTTAAATCCTGTATCATACAAAACTGTAACTGGTTGTTCAGTAATCATTAGATTTTTTTTAACAGCGTCAACCAAAATTTCTGAATCAATTCCAAATCCAGATGAATGAGCCGATATTGTTTTGATTGCTTTAGAAGAATATGCTCTAAATCCACTTTGAGAGTCATCGATAGGTAAATCTGTTGCCAATTTAGTAACTTTGTCCAAAATTTTATTCCCTGTTTTTCTATATCTAGGCATTTCTTCAGAATTTGAAAATCTATTTCCAACCACTATATCAAATTCTTTTTTTAGAATCGGTTCAGCTAATTTTTCCATTTCCTCAGGTAAAAACTGACCATCACCGTCTATAGTTACAGCTACATCAAAATCCAGTTTTTTGATATAATCAAATAATGATTTTAATGCCGCACCTTTGCCAACATTTTTTTCATGTTTTATTACTATGGCACCTGAATTTTCAGCTTTTTTTGAAGTAGAATCCAAAGAACCATCATCACACACAATTATTTTATCAGCAAATTCGAAAGACCGTTTAATTATGTCAGAAATGGTATTTTCTTCATTAAAAGCTGGAATACACACAATTTTCAATATTTTTCACTCTTGAGAAAGTTATATCTATTATTTGATTAACATATTTAGTTATATTGGCAATATTTGCTCAATGACTATGACTATTACTAATTTTATGTCAGTGGATTTGGAGGATTACTATTGTGATTTACCATTTTCAGAATGGTCAAAATTTAAACCTAGAGTTGAAGAAAATACTAATCTTATTTTAGATCTTTTTGATAAATATAATGTAAAATCTACATTTTTCACATTAGGGTATATTGGAGAAAAATTCCCTGATTTAATAAAAAAAATACATGATGAAGGTCATGAAATTGCTAGTCATAGTTATTCACATTTAGATCTAAGAAAATATACTAAAGAAAATGTTGAAGATGATTTATTAAAATCAATTAAAATTTTAGAAGAAATTACTAGAAAGAAAATAAATGGTTTTAGAGCTCCATTTTTTTCATTAGATAAAAAATCATTTTGGGCAATGCAAATAATTAGAAAATATTTCAAATATGATTCAAGTATTTTCCCAACAAAAACTCCACTTTATGGAAACCCTAATGCACCAAGATTCCTATACAAACCTTCAATAGAAAATCCAATTGAAAAAGATGAAAATAGTGAAATAACGGAAATTCCACTGGCCACATACAAATTTCCACTTTTACGAAATATTCCAATTGCAGGGGGATTTTATTTACGATTTCTTCCTTATTTTTTAATTAAAAATGGAATTAAGAAAATAAATTCATCATCACAAAGAGCTATGATATACATTCATCCAAAAGATTTGGATGTAAAAATGCCAAAAATTAAAGAGTATAATTGGTATTATTATTATAATTTAAAAGGAGGACTAAATAAATTTGAAAGGTTATTACAAGATTTTAATTTTTCATCAGTTGAGAAAATTCTAAAAATTTAATATAAAAATAACAAAAATCTGAATTAATATAATAGTAAAAATCTTTCTTTTACAATGAGTAAAGTATCATTATTATTTCTGGGATTAATGATTTCCTCATTAATTCTCATACAAGATAGTTATGCAGAATCTGAGTTTTTTGTGGAAAGTGTAAAAGGATCGTATAATCTTGGTTGTGAATTAGATCATTCATGTTTTTCTCCATATATTATAAAAATTGACGTTGGTGATGTTGTAACTTGGATAAATAACGATGATGCAGTTCATGTAGTTCATAGCACAATATCAGATTTACCTTCAACAGATAATTTTGATAGTGGATTTCTTAAAACAAATGAATCATTTTCTTACACTTTCAATACACCTGGAAATTATGGGTATTTTTGTACATTACATCCTTGGATGATAGGAAATGTTTCTGTTGGAAATGTTGAATTTATTGAAACTCAAAACTTCAATTATGACACAAAACCTATTGTTTTAGATTCTGATTATAAAATTGAAGAATTTGTTTCAGGATTAATTGCGCCTGTTAATATGGAATTTATTGGAGATGATCTACTAGTACTAGAAAAAAATAGTGGAACTGTTAGACATATTAAAAATAATAAACTATTAGATGCTCCTGTTTTGGATGTTGAAGTAGCTAATTATGGTGAACGTGGATTACTTGGGATTACCTCTGTTGAAAATGAAGTATATCTATTTTTTACTGAAGCATTTCATGACGGAGGTCGTGTATTAGATCACAAAGTTTACAAATATTTATGGAACAATCATGAACTTGTCGAACCTGTTCTTTTAAATAATTTTCCTGGATTTGAAACCACATATGTTGGTGGGGAAATGGTTAGTGATTTAGATGGAATTGTTTATGTTGTAACTGGTGATCAGCATAAAATTGGTTTATCACAAAATAAATTAAAAAATGAAAGCTATAAGCTTTTTTCTAACAACAAACCACATAATGAAGAAATGCATATCACAGTTTTAGATAGTATTAAAAAAATACCATCATGTGTTAAAATTTCATTTTTTCATATGACAACAAATCAATTTAGTTGGCAAACTGAACAACCAGAATTTACAAATAATCCTTTGGAATCAAACTTATTTCACATTCTTGGAAATCTTGATTCATGTATCAGACAATTTTATTATGAGAATTTTTCTGATGATTATTGGAAATACACTAGTAGTATTATGAAAGTTGATTCAAAAGATGAACCTATTGCAATAGGAATTCGAAATAGTTTTGGGTTAACAGTTGACCCAAAAACAGGATATTTATGGGATACAGAAAACGGTGCAGACAACTGGGATGAAATAAATTTAGTTGAAAATAAATTCAATAGTGGTTGGATTAGAATTCAAGGTCCATCACAAGGTAAAACTCTTCCAACAATTCCAAATTTTGAAGAGTTTAAGTACAGTGAACCCGAATTTAGTTGGGAATTACCTGTAGGTGTTACTGCAATTGAATTTCCCAACTCAGATATTTTTAAAAAATATGAAAATTACGTTTTTGTAGCAGATTCAAATTCAGGAAATATCTATAAATTTAAACTTGATGATACTAGGAAAAAATTTGTTTTCCAATCTCATCATTTACAAGATAATGTTTTAAATATTTTAGATGATCCAAAAAATCCTTCTGCAACAGAATCAGCAGATGAAATTACATTTGCAAAAAATCTAGGTGTTATTTCTGATATGAAATTTGGACCTGATGGTTCATTGTATGTTATATCTATCATAGAAGGTAAAATATACAGAATTTTTATTTAGAAATTATCATGTTATTTTGAGAATTAAAATGATCTAATGTTTTCTGAATTCCTTCAGAAAGTGTAACTTTTTGTTTCCATCCTAATGATTTTAATTTTTTGTTACTAACAACAAAATTTCCCACATCAACTTTTTTTGTATATTTTGGTGTTTTAACAAACTTAACATTAGAAGATGTTTGTTTTTCTAATAATTTCCCAAATTGATAAAACCATGTCTTTTTAGCTGAAGAAATCCAATATAGTTCTCCAGATTTACCTTTTTTAATAATTGTTTGAATTCCAGAAATTACATCTGAAATGTAAATTAAATCCCTAAAAAATTTCCCTTCATTAAAAATTGTTATTTTCTCACCTTTGTAGGCTTGATGAATTAAATAATTAATGGCATTTTTGTTTGGAATAATCTGTTCTTTAGGTCCAAAAGAATTTGTGATTCTAAAAATTTTGGTATCTAATCCATAAAGATTGTGATAGATTTTACAAAAAAATTCACTTGATAATCTATTTGTACCATAAATGGTAGTAGGATTACATGTGGTTTCTTCATTAACTGGAAGTCTTTTTGGTTTACCAATTACAATAAAAGTACTACCTAAAATAAAACCACATGGATTTTTCATTTTACGAATTTTTTCTAAAATAAACAAAGTTGATTTTGAATTGGAATCAATGTCATTAATTGGATTTTCAAATGATTTAGAATGAGATGTCTGACCAGCTAGATGTATTATTAATTGTGGTTCATGTTTATCAATAGATTTTTCTAATTTCTTGAAATTTGTGATATCTATTTTTTCAATTTTTATTTTTGACGATTTTTGAATATTTTTCTTTTTTGTAAAACTTTTTGTAAGAATTACTAATTGATGTCCTTCTTGTTCTAATGTTTGAGCAAGATGACTACCAATGAATCCAAGACCTCCTGTGATCATAATTCTCATAAAAAGTTATTAAAAATAGTAGGTTAAAAATGAATTTAAATAAACTTGATTCTTAACACATCTATAAAATTAAAATGTAGTATTTTGTTTAGATAGTAGAAAATGTTTAACTTTTTTGATCATGCATATGGCGCACTTTCTGTAAGAATACATAGATACATAAAAAAAAATAGGCATTTAGCGGATTTAACAATAATAAATTCTAACTTATTTGTTGGGGGAACTAGTGATATCCAATATATTGTAAAAGAAGGAATTCATTCTATTTTAGATCTAAGAAAAGAATCTTGTGATGATAAATATTTGATAAAAAAATTTTCAATAAATTATTTACAAATAAAAATCAAGGATAGAGAGATTCCATCAATTGAAGAAACACAAAATGCAATTAATTGGATAGAAACACAAATTATGCAAAAAAGAAAAGTGTTTGTACATTGTAATTTAGGTAGAGGTCGTGGACCCCTTATGATAATTCTATATCTAATTTCAAAAGGTATGGATTCAAAATCAGCAATCAACAATGTTAAAGAAAAACGATCTTTTACATTTCTAAATGAAAAACAACTAAACTTCATTAAAAAATTTCAGAGCTAGAGAAATTAGGCATTGATTAAATATTTTTAAATTAAAATTCTTAATGTTATTTAAAATATGTATCTGGAATTAAATAAATTAAAGATATAGTCATTGTGACATATACTAAAATTGATATAATTGTTTTTTTATCTGATACAATAATATCATTTAATTCTTTAATTTTGTAATTTCCTGAAAATAATGTATTAAGATATACAATCAAGATAAAAAATGCCACAGGAATAGTAATAGCTAATCTCCAATCACCAATCTCAAAAGGCCCATTAATCGCATAGATTGAATATACTACAATTATTGCACTTGCAATAATAATTATTGAATAATTGATTATTTCTTCAGAATATTCCTTTAGAACATGACGGAATTTTAAAGAATCCTTTTCTAAGAATTTTATTTCATTCTTTCTTTTTCCAAAGGCAAGTAGTAATGCTAAAAAGAAAATACCAATAATTAACCAAGGTGATATTTTAACATCAATTAAAAATGCACCTGCTAATGCACGTAAAACATAATTAACTGAGATAGAAAATACATCAACCAAAAAAATATTTTTTAGTTTTATAGAATAAATAATCATTGAAATAATTAAAATAGAATTTATTATGAAAAATTCTAAATCTAATAAAAATGCAATAATTTCAGAGGTAATAATTAGAGATATTGTAAAAATTATTGCTTGATTTTTTGAAATTTTATTAGATGGTATAGGTCTTTTCTTTTTTTCTGGATGCAAAGAATCTTTTTTAGAATCAATTATATCATTTAATACATACGCCCCACTAGAACTTAAACAAAGTAATACAAAACCAACAATACTTACAAGAACTGAATTAATTTCTGTAAGATTATTAGAAGCGATAAGTGGGACAAATATCAAGATATTTTTATACCACTGTTTAGGTCGAAGAATTTCAATAATTGCTAAGGTCATTTTAATAATTTGTTTGAAAAACTTGTCATTAATAAAATGGTATATCTAAAAAATTTATTTTTGTTAAATTACATCAAATAAATAAATTTGAAATAATGTTATGAAAACTAGATTTTTTAAAAAATAATCATTTTTGAAGAAGAATAATAGTTTCTTTAAATATTCCTTATTAAATCCTAAAAAATCATGGATAAAGATCACTGGATTAACATTCTTTTGTTAATAACAGGAATTATTATTTTTCTATATTTTTCTTTCAAATTTATTGATTTTACGATAGATGACGCTTTTATCACTTATAGATATTCGGACAATATTGCATCAGGATATGGATTTTCATGGAATTATGATCAAGTTCAAGAATTTGGTTTTACTAGTTATTTTCATACATTAATTGTTGGTTTAGGAATAAAATTAGGATTTGATACAATATTATTTGCAAAAAGTGTTACTATTTTTGCAGGGATAATAACAATTTTAGTTTCTGGATTAATTGTAAGAGTTTTAACAGAAAAAAAAATAAAATTTTATTTTCTTCCATCTTTATTTTTAGGATTTATGCCTGCATTTGGATTACATGCAATAGCAGGATTAGAAACTACATTATTTGGGATGTTTTTTTTACTTTCAGTTTTTTCATATGTTTCTTTTATTCATTCATCAAATTTAAAAAAAATTATCCCTTTAGTCTTATTTATAATTCTTGCAGCATTTACCAGATATGAAGGAATATTACTTGTTTTAGGAATTATTATTCATCAATTATATCTAAAAATAATTCTAAAAAATAAAATTGAGATCAAAAAAATTCTATTATTTTGTATTCCAATTATTTTTATGATTGGATTATTATCTTTTAACAATCATCAATATGGGCAGATTTTACCTAATACTTTTTATGTAAAACAAAACTTTGATTATCAAGATATGGTAAGAAATATTCTTGCCATTGGTAATACATTCATTTTTGTTATTCCACATATTCTTTTAATATTTTTAAACCTCAAAGTGAATTTAAAGAATAAAGCAACAAGTTTTATGATTATTCAAATTATAATAGTTCTTATTCCTTTCTTTTTTATTAATCAATGGCAAAACTATTTCTTTAGATTTTATTTCCATATAATACCAGTCATCATTGTATTATCAGCATATTCATTTTATCAAGTATATCCAAAAATCATTTCTGGAAAATATGCTAAAATAATTATTGTTTTAGTGGTAATTTTACTTGCAGCATATGTACTTCCAACAAATTCAGCGGTTAACACTAAAACATGCTGGGGTATCAGTATTAATGACCAATCACATTCAAAGATTGGAAAAATTTTAGATAAATATGATCATTTAAAACAAAACACCATAGGAATCGCTATAGATGCAGGTGCAGTTCCATATTATTCTCATTGGAAAGCTTATGACTTTACATTAAATGATGTGCAACATGTCCAAAATGGTTGGAATTCTGATCGCTTTTATTCAGAAAATATGGTAATGATAATTATGAGTGATGATACAACAGGAATACTACAAGAAAATTTAGAAGCACTTGAAAAAAGTATTATTGAATCAAAGCAACAACCAAATCCAGGATATGGTGATGAAATTACGTTAGATGAAAGATTTGAGAATTTCAAATTAATAACAACATATCCAAAACAATTAATTTTTGTTGAAAAGAATTTTGCATTGGAAAATGAAGATTTAATGAATGAGTTAATTGAAAATTCTGCACCATTAAAATTGGCATGTTAGAACTTTATTTTTTTAAATAATGACCAAGGTAAAGATGGAAGTAGCATAGTAACTATTTTCCAGTAACTTGGAAAAGTCTTTTTTCCAAAATCATTAAATCGATTATCATAAATTTTAGTTGCTAAATCATCTATTTTAGCAGGTTTAAAACCAACAGTAGTTTCTCCAAAAGTTAGATTTGTATTTAAATATCCTAAAATGTAAAATTGTACAATGATTTTAGAATTTAATTCTGAATGTCTTAAACTCTCAAAATAACTCTCCAATCCACGTTTAGCAGATGAATAAGTTGAGTTTCTAGTTCTTCCTCTAATAGATGAAATACTACCAAATCCAGTAATTATGGAAGAGGATTTTCTAAGAATTTCTAGAAAATGATTAATAAAAATACAGACATTTATCAAATTAATGTTGAATAATGTTTTGATTTTATTTTCATCAATATCTGGGTTATCAGAATGATCAGAGAATCCAACAGGCAACAAAATACCATCAATTGATTTTATTTTTGAAATAATGTCATCTATTTCTTTAAAATCTAAATCTTTTTCAAAAGACATAGAAACTGAAAAAATTTTTACCTTAAATCTATTTTGAAGATCATTTCCTAATACATCAAGATCTCTTTTGTCAGAAGATATTATTATCAGATCATTATTTTCAGATGCAAATTTTTCTGCTAATACTCTTCCTAATCCTGTTGATGCACCTACAATAACATATGTCATAAATCTAATCTCTCGGATAATTCGGATTTAAAAATTCTTTGTGGATCTATTTCTTTGAGAATATCTTTAAAATCAAAATATTCAGGATAACATTGCTCAACAACCCTCTTGGATAATCTTGAATCTTTTATGATGTATGGGAGTGCATTATATGAAATTATAAGATCATCCAATTTTTTTAGAAAAGTCAATGTAGCATCACAATGTTTTAAATTTAATATAATTGAAACACCATTTCCGGAAAAATGAAGATATTTTTGTGAATTCTCAAATAATTTCATAAAAAGAAACGTTAAAGAGGGATTATCCAGTTTAATCAATTTTATCAAATCATCTAAAAACTCGTGAGCATGATTATTATCGATCAATAACTGATATTCATTAAATCCTTTTGAACCATATAATGTGTAAAAAATATTTGCTCTATCAACAAAAGGAAACAATCCAGAAAAAAGGGATTTTTTAATTTCGCCCTTACTAAATTCTAATTTACGGTTAATTGAATTAATTATTGATGAGGAAAAATTATTCCATAATGAAAATGGTGGTAATTTATTATCCGAATTCATATTTTTGATTTTTGGGACAACAAGATGATCTGAATTAAACTTTTTTGAAAATGTACCTAATCTTACAATACCTTTCCCAAAGTTTAAAAAAGTTGAACCTATATGCCAACTGTATAACACATCATGATCAGTATTTTGTTTCATTATGTTTAGAGCATCTGTTAATGTTTCAGCTTTTTTAGGAGTTATTAAAAGTGAATCAGAATGTAATGTTTGTAATCGTAATGCAACTTTTGTAATTATTCCTGTTAAACCTAATCCACCACAAGTTGCTTCAAAAACTTTTCTTTCATTAGAACGACTAATAATTTTTGTTCCAAATGTAGGATTAAATAATTCAATCCATTCAACATGATCCATAAATATTCCATCTTTTCTAGGATTTTTTCCATGAACGTTTGCAGCTAAACATCCACCTACAGTTATTTCAGGCCATCCTGGTAATACAGGAAAAAAAAGATGTTTTTCAAAACTCCATTCCAAAAGTTTTTTGAGTGTAATTCCAGATTCAACAATAACTATTTTTGAAGATTCATCAAAATCTAAAATTCTATTGAAAAGAAGTAATTCTTTTACTAGAATATTTTTTCCGAAACTTGCAGGTACATATGACAAACCTGCACCTCGTGGAATTTGAAATGTTATTGATTTATCTTCTAATGTTCTATATCTATCAGGTTTTTGATGCATTGTAGTGATAGATATAGAACGATCAAAACTTGTGAAATTTGTTTTTTTTAGAAATTTTTTTAAAATCAATAGAAGAATCCTAGGGTTCAACTAATCTTGACATCTATAATCTTTTAGAATAATTTTGAATCAAACATTTCAAAAAGACTAATTAATTAAATTTAGATTAAAATCATTAATGAAAATAGCATTAGTGTCACCAGCTTCTTTACCAGCTACACAATTTGGTGGGATAATGTTTTTGGCTTTAGATATTGCAAAGCAATTATCAAAAATTGGAGAATATGTAACAATATATACCACAGATCTAGATTTTGCCAATAATCCATCAACATTTAACAAAAATCTCCTTAGAGAAGAAGAAATAGATAATTTTAAGATAAAACGTTCACATGTTTGGATAAGATTTGCTTTATATTTTGTAAATCCAGGGATGAAAAAACAAATGATGGATGATCAATTAGATATCATTCATACATTTGGAATCAGAAGTTTCCAATCATATATTGCAGCTATTGTATCAAAAAAAAAGAAAATTCCATTAATTATATCTGATCAAAGTGGACTAACTACTCATCCAGATCTGAAACAAAAAGGATTGTTATTTGGAATATTATATTTTTTACAAAAACCATTTTTAAATTATATAATAAAACAATCATCAAAAATTATAGTAGCTAATGAATATGAATCAGAAATATTTGAAAATTTTGTATCAAAAACAAAAATAACTATTGTAAGAAATGGAATTGATCTTGAGGAATTAAAATCAAACATTGATTTTAAGAAAAAATATAACATTAATGAAAAATTTATTCTTTTTCTTGGAAGATTTAACAAAGTTAAAGGGGTTGATGTATTAATTAATGCAATAAAAATTCTTAAAGAAAAAAATGAAACAAAAAATTTAAAATTTTTGATATTAGGTGTGGATTTTGGATTTGAAAATGAAATGGATAAATTAATTCATAATTTAAAACTTGGAGATATTATCAAAGTAATAAAAAAACCACCAAGAGAAGATGTGATTAGTGCCTACAATTATTGTGAATTTCTAGTACTACCATCCAGATGGGAATTATCTCCACTTACACCATTAGAAGGATTTGCATTTAAAAAAACAGTGATTAGTAGTAAAATACATGGAATCCCATATACATTAAAAAATAAAGAAAATTGTTTATTGATTAAACCGGATAATCCAGAAGTTTTAGCAGAATCAATAATTGAGTTATTACATGATGATAAAAAATGTAAGAACTATGGACAAGCAGGATTTGAGTTTGTTAAAAATATAGGAAATTCAAAAGATATGGCTAAAAATACGTTAGATGTTTACAAAGAAGTTTTGAAAACACAGATTTAATATCGGATAATTTGAGAATATTATAATGACAAAAAATAGTGGTTTGAATAAAAAAATTAGAGTGCCTTTTTTTCAGCCATTAATTACCAATGAAGATAAAAAACAAATCAATAATGCATTTAATGCGTCGTTACTTACAGATGGACCAAAACTACTTGAATTTGAAAGTGATTTTTCAAAATTTTGTGGTTCAAAATATGCGATCGGTGTTTCAAATGCAACATCAGCCTTACATCTATCACTAATTTGTTCAGGAATTAATCTTGGTGATGAAGTAATTATACCAAATCTTACATTTGTAGCTACAGCAAGTGCTGTAATGCTTTCTGGAGCTACCCCAGTTTTAGCAGATATAGAAAATGATGGTTTTAATTTATCAATTGATTCAATCAAAAAATGCATAACCAAAAAAACTAGAGCTATCATACCTGTTCATTTTGCTGGAATGCCGTGTAATATGAATAAAATTATCAACATTGCAAAAAAAAATAAGTTAAAAATTATTGAGGATTGTGCACATGCTATTGGTTCAAAAATTGATAAAAAACATGTAGGAATATTTGGAGATGCAGGTTGTTTTAGCTTTTACCCAACCAAAAATATTACAACAATTGAGGGAGGGATGGTAATAACAAATTCAAAAAAACTTGCTGAAAAAATACGTAAGAAGAGAAATCATGGGATTACAAGAACTTTACAAAACAGATACACGAAAGGAAAACCATGGGATTATGATGTTGAAGAGCCAGGTTATAATTTTAGATTAGATGAAATTAGATCTGCATTAGGAAAAAGTCAATTAAAAAAAATTGAATTATTCAATAAAAAAAGAGAAAATTCTTTCGATTATTATAATAAAAAATTAGAAAAAATACCTGGAATTGTTGTACCTAAAAGAAATAAAGGATTTACTAGTTCTTATCATCTATACATAATTAGAATTCTTGATTCATTTGGAATTAACAGAGATAAATTATTTGAAAAACTACTTGAAAATGGAATCCAAACTTCTGTACACTATAAACCACTTAATAAATTTCAAATTTGTAAGAAAAAAGCAAAAAAGTATGACTCATTAAAAAATTCAGAAAAAAGATATCAAGAAATTATTTCATTACCATTTTATACAAATATTTCAAAAAATCAACTTGATATAGTAGTAAAAACTATCAAAAAAATTCAATGTCAAACCAAAAATTAAAAATTTCCTTGAATAAAAAAATCATTTTATCATTAACATTATCAGCAATTATTGTTTTCCTGTCATTAAATTTGATAATGGATTTGTATCTAAATATTTATGATCCAGAGTGGAGAGGAATCATTCAAGATAAAGAAATCAAAGAGGGGAATAAATTATTCATTATTGGTGCCAGTAGCGTATATTCTCTAAATTCTAATCAAATTTCTGATACATTATTAAAAAATAAGTTAGATTTTGAGGTTTTTAATTTAGCAGATATGAGTGATACACCATCTCATAGATTAAAAAGTATTGATCATTTGATTTCACTTAAACCAGATGTTGTAGTTTATGGCATACAGATTTCAGATTTTGAAAAAAATATTTCAAAAGAAAAGAACACAATATCATTAGAAGAAATCATTAAAAAAAATCCTAAAGAAATATTTATTAAAAATTTTGAAAATCCTTTCGGAGAAAATTGGATTCCAAAACTTCCAACATCACCTAAAGAAAAAACAATTTTAACAATGAAATATATCATTAGAGGTCCAGAATATACACATAATCCATTTATCAATTATATTGAAACTAACATAGCAACAAAACAAGAACTTGAATCAGTTTCATCAAAAATACAATTTAATGGAATTGACAAATCATCAAATAATAAAGAAATCACGGCATTAAAAGAAATAATTAAAAAACTACTCCATAATAATATCAAAGTAATTATTTTTTCAGTTCCTGTAAGTAATAGTGTTCTAGAAAAAATATCAATTGAAGACCAAGAATATTTCAAAAAACTCATAATTCAAACTACAAAGAAATTTGGAATTAATTCAGAATTTTTACATGATAAATATACGGATCTCTCTATTTGGAGAGATGCTTATCATGTTGCTATTAATAAAAAAGTTACAATATATTCTGATGATATAACCCAAATTATTCTTGAGAGGATATCTTAGAAATGCTGTTCAATTCTATTGATTTTGTTGTTTTCTTTATTGTCGTGCTTGTCTGTATTTCAATAGTTAGACAACGAAAATTTCAGCATTTATTTTTGTTACTAGCAAGTTACTTTTTCTTTTATTTTTCTAGTAATTATCTCATTATTTTGTTAATTGCCTCGACTTTACTTGATTTCTATATAGGAAAAGCAATATGGAAATCAACTAATGAATCAAGACGTAAAATTCTTCTATATACCAGCATTACTGGGAATCTAGGATTACTTGGTTTATTCAAATATTATGATTTTGCAGTATTACAATTCAATATACTTGGAAATTATATCAATTTGGGTAATGATATTCCATTACTTGATCTAGCACTTCCTGTTGGAATTTCATTTTACACGTTCCAAACACTGAGTTATACAATTGATATTTACAGAAAACAGTTAGAGCCAAGCAAATCACTTTCAGAATTTGCTTTATTTGTGTCATTTTTCCCTCAACTAGTTGCAGGACCAATAGTTAGAGCACGTGATTTCTTGCCACAACTAAGAGAGAAAATAGCTGAAAAAGAAATCGGTACAAAATTAAAACAAATTGTAATTCAAGAAAAAAATCTCAAGATTGGAATCACTATCATGATGATAGGATTTCTAAAAAAGATGTTTTTTGCAGACAATATTGCACCATTTGTAGATGAAATTTTTGCAAATCCTATTGGACATGAATCATTAACTATAATGCTTGCAACAATAGCATTTGGTTTACAAGTATATGGTGATTTTTCAGGATATAGTGATATTGCAATTGGTGCTGCATTAATTTTAGGATTCAAGCTTCCAATGAATTTCAACAAACCATTTTTTGCTACATCAACTCCAGAATTTTGGAGAAGATGGCACATTAGTCTTTCATCATGGGTAAGAGATTATTTATTTTTTCCAATTATATTTCGTAAATTAAATTCAGATTTAACATACATGTTTGGAATGATGATAACATTTTTCCTGCTTGGATTATGGCACGGAGCTGGATGGAATTTTATTTTCTTTGGATTAATCCATGGAATATACGTTACATTAGATTTTCTTATTAGGAAAAAATCACCATCGTTTGCAAATAATTCATTTTTCAAAAAGAAGATAGGCAGAATAATATCAATTTTAGGTACACAATATTTGATATTTTTTGCATTTATTGCATTTAGAGTGGAAAATACAAATGACATGCTATACTCTATGTACAAATTTATTGTTTTTGATTTCAATTTCGAAAATACCATTGAAGTCATTAAATCATTTGAAATATCATTTGGAATAATGATAATTTTTATTGTATTATTACTAGTTACATATAAAAAACAAAATATAGTTGAAAGAATTTCTAATCTTAAGATACAATATTGGTTTATATTTTCAACTACATGTATGATGTTAATTGTATTATTTTATGGTGGAACAGCTGAAGAATTCATTTATTTTAAGTTTTAGAACAAAAAAATAATTTTGTCTTTTTCCATTTATTAATAAGATCAAGCATATCAAAATAAATTAAATTGTCTGAAAAAATTACAAATAATGGAAACAAAGTCTTAAGGGTTTTTTCACAGTATCTAATAGTTGGAATAATAATTGTTTTAATAGGATTTTTTCTTAGAATTTATTTTTTCCCATATGATATTCCAATCACACTTGATGGATTGTTATATTTTTGGTTCGGTATGGATGTAAGTAATTTAGGAAAAATTCCTGCTGAGTATAATTTCCCAAATAATTTTTGGCCCTCATTATTAGGTTTCATATTTTCCATATCAAATTTGGAAAATTTCATGGAATTGATGAATTTACAAAGAGTAATTTCATTACTGATTTCAGTAATTACTTTTATTCCAGTATATTACATTCTAAGAAAATTTTTTGAGCAAAAATATGCATTAACAGGATTAGTATTATTTGCAGTTGAACCTAGATTAATAATTAATTCACTAGGAGGATTACCAGAAGCTCTGTTTGTTTTTCTTGGTAGCATAACCTTAGTTTTATTTTTAAGCAATAAAATGAAATTAATCTATATTTCATTTGCAATATGTGCAATATTTTCATTAGTGAGATATGAAGGAATATTATTACTAATTCCATTATCAGTAACATTTTTGATTAGGTTTAGAAAAGACAAGAAAGTTATTTTACGTTTACTTTTGGCATTAACTATTTTTGCATTAACTATTTTACCAATGACTTATTTGAGAATGGAGGTAACAGGACAAGATGGAATCTACAGTCATACTATAGGTACTGATAGTCATGATGGAGCATTAGACGTAGTGTTAAGTGGAAATCAAGATAAAATCAATTTTGATTCAGGAATATTAATTTTTATTAAAATGGTATTATGGAGTACATTTCCAATATTTTTTATATTTTTACCATATGGAATTTTTTCATTCTTTAAAAAAGATAATAAAAATTTACTAATGCTGTTTACAGTAATTATGTTTTTAATTCCCACATTGTATATTTCAATTAGAGGAGTATCTGAAACAAAATATCTTTTAATATTATATCCAATTTTTACTTTATTTTCAATTTTTATGATTCAAAAAATTAATGAGAAAATTAAGAAGAAAAATATATTTTTATTAATTGTGGTAATTTGTGCAATACTTAGTTCAATAATATTTTTATCATATAATATAGATAATGAACATGAGAGAGAAGCAGTTTTTATTTCAAACGAAGTTGCAAAAAGAACGACTGTAATAAATGATTATCATCCTGAATCAGTTTATCTAAGAACAGTTGGATTTTCAGAACAGAATAACTATACTGGTAATCATCAATATTTTCAACCAAAAATGAAAATTTTGTTTACTGATAAATATGAAACATTACAAGATTTTTTAGAGTATGCACAAAAGGAAAAATTGGAATTTTTAGTAGTTGATAATGTGGGAAATAGATCAGATTTTATTTTATCAATTTTTGAAAATGAGGAGAAGTATCCATTTTTAGAAAAGGGGTTTGATTCCAATAATTTGGGATTTAAATACAAAGTCAAAATTTTTAAAATTAATTATAAACTATTCAATGAAATTAATAAATAATTATGAGTATTTTTGAGATATTACAAATAATATTTGTAAAGTGATAAAAATGGTTATAAATAATCCAAAAATATTTTAAATAAAATAATATGATCAAGATAAATAATTCACAATTCAATTATCAATATGGGGATCAAATACATTTTCCATACAGTATAGCATCTTTATACACATACATTCAATCAAAAGATAAATTATCTAAAGAATTTTCATTTGAAAAAAGTTTTGTGTTTAGAGAGAAAATTGATGAATATATTCAAGAATGTAAAGATTCAGATATTTTACTTTGTTCATGTTATGTTTGGAATTGGGAAATTACAACACATCTTGCAAAAGAAGTAAAAAAAAATAATCCCAAATGTTTGATAATTTTTGGAGGTCCACAAATTCCTGATTTTTCTGAAGACTTTTTTAAGAAAAATCCATTTGTGGATATTATTGTACATGGTGAAGGAGAACATGTTTTTGAAAATATTTTAACTGAATATTTACAAAATAAGGATTACTCTCAAATAAAAGGAATTGAAACAAAAGAATTCAGAACTGCCCCACAAGAAAGAATAAATGATTTAGACAGTCTCCCATCTCCATATCTAACAAACACAGTATGGAAATTAGTAGATAAAGTGGAAGGGGTTAGATGGATAGCATCATGGGAAACAAATAGAGGTTGTCCATATCAATGCACTTTTTGTGATTGGGGTAGTGCAACATTTACAAAAATGAGAAAGTGGGAAGAGAATAGATTATTTAAAGAAATTGAATGGTTTGCAGAAAATAAAATTCCATATATTGATTGTTGTGATGCAAATTTTGGGATTTACCAAGAAAGAGATTTCAATTTAGCTAAAAAATTAAAAGAGGTAGCTATAGAAAAACATTATCCAGAAAGAATCAGACCAGCTTGGGCTAAAAATTCCTCAGACAAAATTATACCAATCGCTAAGCAATTACAAGAAGGGGGCATATTAGGTGCAGTAACACTTGCTGTTCAATCTTTAGATTCACCAACATTGGATATCATCAAACGTGCCAACATTAAATTTGATAAATTTGCAGATTTAACAACTGAATTCAAATTAGCAAACATTCCTACTTACACAGAAATAATTATTGGATTGCCCGGTGAAACACTTGAAACATTCAAAAAAGGATTAGAAGATATAGCAAAAACCAAAATTGGCATAGTATTCATTTACAATTGTGGTGTTTTACCAAACGCTCCTATGAACGTTCCAGAATATAGAGAAAAATACAAAATTGAAACAATACGATCACCAATAATGTTAGTACATTCATCTATACATGGAAGAGGGATTCCAGAATTTGAGGAAATTGTTGTTAGTACAAGTACATGTTCAAAAGAAGATCTTCATGAGATTTTTATATATTCATGGGTATTTCTTACGTTACACAGTTTAGGAATTCTTAAACATGTTTCAGAATTTTATCATCAAGAATTTAAATTACCTTTCATGAAATTTTATGAAACATTTTTGGAATTTGCACGTTCTGAAAAATCAGTTTTTTCTCAAGAATTAAAAATTATTGAAAAATTTACTGATGATGGATATTCAGGTAAAGGTTGGGATCATCATGATCCTAATCTAGCAGACATTAATTGGCCAATTGAAGAGGCAAGTTGGTTACGACTTTCTAATAATTCTGAAGAACTTGAAAAATCAATTAAATTATTTTTAAATTATATTGAGAAAAAGTTTCAATATCACAGTAAAACAATAGTTCTATCAGACTTAGCTAAATTCCAAGTATTCTTACTTACTACAAAAGACAATAAAGATGAAATGAGAATAGAGAATTTTGAATATGATTGGAAAAATTTCTTTGTAAATTATTCTTCTCTTACTTCTGCAAAAAAGACATATCAGTATAAAAATCCAGTAACAGAAAATGACCCAATACAATGGAATTATAAAGTAATTTGGTATGGAAGAAGATCACACGATTATAAATGTGAACCAGAAGATCTTCAAGAAGAACATTTGACAAAAATTATTCAAAAAATATAGTTTAAGAATTTTTTTATTAATTGTTTAATTGTTGGTAATCAATTTCATAAATTTTTATTTGTAATTTTTTAAAATCTAATAATTCAGGAGTTACAACTGGGTGTAAAAATGGAAAATCTTTTTCGTTATCATATACGTCAACAAAAAATGGATAATAACCAGATACATCACTTTTTTTATTAATTGCAATATACTTCAAATCATATTCTTTTGCAACAATAAAAAAGTCATTCAGTGATTTACCATACAAAGATATAGGAATTAATTTTGTATCATAAACACCAGCAAAATCATCTGTTATAGTATAAATTTTGAAATTTCCATATGGTTCATTAAATTTAGCATAAGGTAAACCAGTTAATGCCTGCCCCGAATCAAGGATTTTACCTTCAAAATTTTCTAACAAATAATTCCCTAAAACAATTTTTTCCTGTTCCTCAATTTTATCTGATAATTCATATCTCATTGTAAACGAAAAAGCAAGAATCAAAATAAGTCCTAGAAGAATTAAAAGTGAAATTGTTTTTTTCTTTTTAGTAAATGAAAATGTACTAAATCCATATTCAATTAATCTTTGAATTGGAATTATGGAAAAAATTATGAGAAATGGCAATATATGGAAAATTAATCTCCGTTCTTGTACTACTGCAAAATATGTTACAAATACAGATAAAGTTCCTAAAAGTACGATCCAATTACTTCTAATATATTTGGAATTTTGATCAAATGGTCTCAATGAAAAAAACATACCTATAGGGAAAAGAAACACAAGATACGGAAACGATAATTTTAAAATTTGTTCAATTAAGTTAGAACCTCCACCAATAATGAATTTATTTATAAATTGTGAAATACCAAAATCATCGATATAATCACTTGCAAAATATTCAAGATTTTTTGTATTTTCTGCCACGATAGTTACTTGTTCACCTATATACAATGTTGAGCTTTGTGAAAAATAGAATGGATCTCCATACATATCATATCTTTGTAATAACATTGGTGAAACAATAACAAAAAAGATACTAAGACCTAAAAGGAACTTTGGGATTAAATTAGGAGTTCTTTTTAAATTTAAAAAGAAAAGTAATGATATAATAGGTAACATTGCAATTCCATTAAATTTGATCCACCACAATACACCAGTTAAAAGAAATGCAATATAGAATAATTTTGGATTTTTTGTTAATACAAAATAAACAGATAAAATAGTTACAAGGATAAATAATGGTTCTGAGAGCCCCAAACCTGCATTATGGTTTAAGTGAGGTTCAAGTGCAAATAAAAAAGATGCCACTAAAGAATATTTTTCATCAAAAAATTTTCTAGCTAAAAGATACATTGGATAAATAGTGATCAAAGAAATAATCAGACTAATTCCACGGATTTGATTTAACAAATCCATAAAATTTTCTGAATTTTCAATTCCTAGAAAAGGATATACAAATATTGACCAACCTAATGTCTTTCTAGGAAACTCTGTAAAATCTCCATTATTATGAGAAATAGCACGTAAAACATAACCAGAAGTGTCATTAGGAGATAATGAATCAAAAGGTACAGTAATTAATTTCAATCCAAATGAAATTAAAATAATAACTGCTAAAAATAGAAAAATTTTTTTTTTAGAATAATGAAGATTATTCTTTAATGTATACATATTTCTGAGTTAAAATTATCTGATCATATAAAGTCATACAATATTTTTAGTCAGATTTTCTAGCTTTAATAATTACGGTTTGACCAAATGGGAATTTAATGATTTTTTCTATCTTTAGAAATTTTCCCATAATTGATGCAAATATAGAATTAGACGATTTTTTAAGATTCAGATTTAAAATTTTGATGAAAATCAACCATCCAAAAAATCCCATCACATTCCAATACCTTGCAGACTCAATATGAAAACCTGCTTTTTCAACCAAATTACAAATGTCTTTTTTAGAATATCTTCTATAATGCCCTTCTTTAATATCAAATTTAGATAAAAGTAATTTAAAAGCAGGAACTGTTAATATCAAAACACCATTAGGTTTAACTAAAGAAAAAAGAATATCCATAGCAATTTTATCATCTTTGATATGTTCAACAACTTCAGAACATAGTACAGAATCAAACATATTAGAATAATTTTTCCAAGAACTCTTATCGTCTAAATTTGCTTGAAAAAATGAAGCGTGTGGATTTTTTTCTTTAGCTTTTTTAATATTTCCTTCTGAAAAATCTGCTCCAGTTAAAGTAAGATTTTTTGGTAAATATTGCAATAATAAACCAGAACCACATCCAACATCAATTATTTTTTGACCTTCAATCATCAAAGATAACATTTCAGTTTTTTCAATTAACCATTCAGAAAAAGTATCATCTAATATATCAAATGATTCCTTATAAAATTCATAATCATCTACTTTCAATTCATTTTAAAATAAATTTCCTTTATAATAAAAATTTTTTAATCATTAACTAAGTTTTCCATCTAAAAAATTCACGTAATATTTGACTACTTAAATCAAAACCTACTGGAAGAGGGCGCATCTTCTTTTTACCACCTATTCTTTCACCTTCATTACCAACCAATTCTAAAATTTTTTGTCTCTTTTTTAAACCTCTAATACTCATTTGTTGAGTAGATGCCATTTGAAATGCATCAAAATTTAATTCAAAAAATGCTTTTCTAGTAATTACTCTACTTTCATTTAATGTATCTGTCCAATGTCCTCCAAAAAAGACATTAACTAAAAAAGCAAACATTTTGTTTCCAAATGCTTCAATAAAATTTGCATCTAAATTTACAGAACCATTTCCAAATCTAGAAATTAATACTTGATCATATCCCTCTAAAATTTTTTTTGCCAATATTTGGATTTCTTCTGGATAATGATTACCATCGGGTCCAAATAAAATAATATTTTCAGACTTTGTTGCTTCAATACCTTCTAAAATTGCAGCGCCATGACCTTTATTTTTTTGAACAATTAGTCGTATACCCATTTTTTTAGCTTCCTCAATTGTTCCATCAGTAGATCCTCCATCAACAATTAGAATTTCATCAACCCAATCATAATTTATTTGTGGAACAATCTTTTTCATTCCATCAATTTCATCTAAAGTTAAAATTAAAAGACATGTAGACAATATCTAAAAACAAAGAAATTAACATAAAAATGTTAAATTTAATTTTAGAATTTTGCTATGAATAAATTGTTCATATAATTTTCTGCTAAGGTTATATATGAAAGAAAAATGATTCAATCTGCTTTGAATGATTATATAATTAGAGTTGGAAAACCAAATGTTACAGAAGAAGATGCTCAAGCAATGTATAATGCAGTTAAAGGTAATTTTTTAGGCCCAGGACCATATGTGGAAAAATTTGAAGAGAGGTTTGCAAAATATTTAGGAGTAAAAAATGCAGTTGCAGTTAATTCAGGTACATCTGCAATGTTATTACCATTAGCTGCATGTGGAATTAAATCAGGTGATGAAGTAATTACTACAACTTTTACCTTTGCTGCAACTTCAAATGTTATTTTATTAAATAACGCAAAACCAATTTTTGTAGATATAGAATCTGATACATATAATTTAGATCCAAAAAAAATTGAACAAGCAATCACATCTAAAACTAAAGCAATTATGCCTATCGATTATGGTGGTCAAAGTGCAGATACTGTTGAAATTAATGAAATTGCTGAAAAAAATGATCTTTTTGTTATTGAAGATGCAGCTCCAGCGTTCGGAGGAGAACATAAAAATCAAAAAGTAGGTAGTATTAGTAAAATTTCTGGATTTTCTTTTGGACCTGATAAAAATTTGAATACTGGTGAAGGAGGAATGATCACAACAAATGATTCAGAAATTGCTGAAAAATGTAAAATTTTAAGAAAAAATGGAGCAGAAAAAAGATATTACCATACATACATTGGATGGAATACAAAAATGCCAGATCCAAATGCAGCATTAGGTACATCACAACTTGAAAGAATTGATGCCATTATTGAAACAAAAAATAAAATTGCTAATTATTACTCAGAGAATTTAAAACAAATTTCAGATATTAATATTCCAAGAATTAAAGAATATAACAAGCATACATTTATGATATATTCAATTTTAGCAAAAACAAATAAAATTAGAGAAAAAATTAGGTTACATCTAGAAAAAAATAAAATCGAAACAAGAGTAAATTTTCCACCTGTTCATCTACAGCCTGTTTACAAAAAATTATTAAATTTTCAAGAAGGAGTATGTCCAATTGCTGAAGATGTATCAAAAAGAATTTTAGGATTACCAATGTTTTTAGCCATAAAAAAGGAAGAACAAGATCTTATAATAAAGACAATTAAAGAGTCAATCACATAAAAAAATTGTACAAAAATAAAAAAATTTTAGTTACTGGAGGAACTGGAATGATTGGTTCACATTTAATTGAATTATTATTAAATGAAGGAGCAAAGATTAGGACAATTATTCACAAGCGACAATTACCTGTTGAAATAAATGAAAATGATGTTGAAATAATGAAAGGTGATTTAGTTGAAAAAGAATTTTCTGATAAAGTTATTAAAGATATAGACTATGTTTTTCATTTAGCAGCATATACAGGAGGATTAGGTAGAACAAGTGTAGAACCTGCAACTACCCTAACCCCAAATTTGATAATGGATGGAAATATTATTAATTCTGCAAAAAATGAACAAGTTGAAAAATTTCTATATGCAAGTTGTTCATGTGTTTATCCAAATATTGAGAAAGATTTGAATGAAGAAGATGCATGGACTGGTAATCCACCATCAGTACATTCATCTTATTCTTGGTCAAAGAGAATGGGAGAATTACAATCAATATCACATCAAAAAGAATTTGGGATGAATGTCGCAATTGTTAGACCATCAAATTCCTATGGACCGAGAGACAGCATTAATCCAGAAACAGCACATGCTTTAGGTGCTTTAATGAGTAAAGCTATCAAAAAAACAGATCCTTTTGTAATTTGGGGAGATGGAACACCAATTAGAGAATATATCTATGCAAAGGATGCTGCAAGAGGAATGATCATTGCAATGGAAAAATATTGTAATGCAGATCCGATAAATCTAGCCAGTGGTGAATTTTATAGTATTGAAGATTTAGCAAAACAAATTATTAAAATTGTTGGATATAATCCAAAAATCATTTTTGATAAAACAAAACCTTCTGGACAAAAAAGGAGAGTATTATCAAATAAAAAAGCACAAAATGAATTTGGCTTTAAAAGTGAAACATTATTAGAAGAAGGACTTAGAAAAACTCTAAATTGGTATCAAAAAATTTTAGAATTGGATAAAAAATGAATTTTGAAGATAGAAATGTACTGGTGACAGGAGGTGCAGGATTTATTGGATCTGAATTGATTAAACAATTATTAGATAAAAAAGCAAACATCACTGTTTTAGATAATTTTGCATCAGGGAAAAAAGAATATCTTCCATCTAATAAGAAATTGAAAGTAATTAAAGGTAATATCATTGATGAAAAAGATGTGAAAAAAGCTGTAAAAGATCAAGAAGTTATTTATAATTTAGCAGCATTACCATTTATTCCAGATTCGTATCATTATCCAGTAGATTTTTTTAAAACAAATACAATTGGAAATTTGAATGTGCTATGGGAATCAATAAAATCAAAATCAATTGAAGTATTTCTTCAAATTTCTACTAGTGAATCATATGGTTCTGCTCAATACTCTCCGATGGATGAAAATCATCCAACAACACCATTTTCTACTTATGCAGTAAGTAAACTTGCAGCAGATAGAGCAGCTTTTACCCTTCATAAAGAAAATGGTATTCCTGTAGTAGTAATAAGACCATTTAACACATATGGTCCAAGGTTTACGCAACCATATATTATTCCTGAAATAATTAATCAGCTCCTTAATGGAGTAAAAGAATTATCATTAGGAAATGTTAACGCAACAAGAGATTTTACTTTTGTAAGTGATACAGTTAATGGATTTTTAAAAGCTACAAATGAGAAAAAAGCCATTGGTGAAATTATTAATATTGGTTCAGGAACTGAAATAAAAATGCAAGATCTCGCTAAAAAAATAATCAAAATTTCGGGTAAAAATGTGAAAATAAAAATTGATGAAAGTCGATTACGTCCATATGACGTAAATAGATTAATCTGTGACAATAGAAAGGCCAAAAAATTATTGAAATGGAATCCAGTAATTTCTATGGAAGAAGGATTAAAAATTACATATGATTGGTCAAAAAAGAATAAAGTTGATTTTAATGCACCATTCAAGCGTTGGTATTACAAAAAATAAAATTTTTAAGTTTACTCATCATTTATCCCACCATTAATTTTTAATAAAATAAGTCCAACAATTACACCACACCAAAGAGTGAAGATTCTAACTAAAATAGCAATCATAAAACTAATAGAAATCTCAACTCCACCTAAAGTTAATAATCCTGCAATACTACCTTCTGCAACTCCAACTCCTCCAGGCATTAGTGAAGCTGCAGCAATAATAATGGAAGATGAATAAATCGAAATCATATGAAAATATCCAATTACATCTACATCTAATGCCAACAAAACTAGATAAGCAGATGTTCCCATTAACATCCAATAAATTACAGACAAAACTGTGGATGATATGAATATTTTAGGGTTTAGGGAAGGTTGAATTGAATCATATGAATCAGAAATAGTATTAATTTTATTTTGTAAAAATTTTATTTTTTTAAACAGTAATAATAATTTTGTAAAAATAATTTTTGAACGTAATAAAACTATCAAAGTAGTTAAAACAGTTGTAAAAATTAATAATGCAATATTTCCTGATTCAATATAGTTTATTCCAAATGATGAAACAATAATTGCTGCAATTAAATCATAAATTCTTTCAATTATTATTAAAGGAGCAGTTTTGGAAATAGGTATTTTAAATTTATTTTTTAATAATTTTGATTTAACTATTTCTCCTAATGCACCAGGTGTAGCAGATAATGCAAAACTTGAAATATAAATTACAAAATTGGACTTCAAGGGTATTGAAACATTAAGATTTTTTAATAATAATGTCCATCTAAAAAATAAAGTAATCCAACTTAGTAAAACAAGAAACAAAATTGGTAGCAGATAAACAACGTTAAAAGATTCAAGTTTATCATAAATTTTACTAAAATCTGAAAAAAATAGAAATCCAGTATAAATTATAATTACAAGAATGGTTATAATCAAAAATTTATTAAACAATTTTGAAACCAAGATTAATTCTCAACAAAATGTTAAATAATTTAAGTTAAGACTAATTTTTGAAGTTGATATAAATAATTCTCATATATTATGAATTCAATTAGAAAATTTACTACTTGACAAGTTAATAAATACAAAATATTATGACAATCATGTTATGAATGGAAAAATTTTTTTCTGTATAATTTTTGCTATTATCTTATCATTTGGATTATTTTTAATTGTTGAAAATCAAAACCCCGATTATCGAACAATTAAAGAACATGAATTTTATTCTCAAAATTTTGATTCTAATAATAAACTGATATTTTTATTAGGTTCTAGTCATGTTGGTCAGCTAAATAGTACTTTAATTCATGAAAATATTTCTCAAAAATTCCCAAAATATACAACATATAATTTAAGTTATTTCAGCGATACACCAAGTGAAAGAATTCAATATTTAAAAAATATAATAAAATTAAATCCAGAACTAGTTATTTATGGGATTTCATATCGTGATTTCCAAATTGAACCTATAGAAAAACAATTATTACCAGATCCTAAACAATTTTTCAAGGATTTTTTAATTAATCAAATTCATTTTATTGGATTAGATGATGAAACAAATCCAAAATTCACTACATTGGAAATGATTAGAAAAATATTTTTCCAAACAGGTTTATTTCCTTCACGTAATACTATTACGATGAATAATACACCCTTTTTAGAATTCCAACAACCGAGTAGAATTATTCAAGATGAGACAAAATTGAATAGACAAATTTTAGAAGGAGTTTATCAAATAGGAAATTCAGAAACTATTGATTCCATAATAAATTATAAACAAATAACAGATCTAAAATCAATTATTGAAAAACTTCAAGAGAATCAAATAAAAATTATTTTATTAATAACACCATTACATCAACACGGATTGGAACAAATTCCAATAGATACAAAAAAACATTTTGCAAATATGTTAGAAGAGATCAAAAATACTTATGATGTTAAAGTATATGATTTTTCTGATAGGTATGTAAATCAAAGTATTTGGTCTGACATAGAACATGTTTCACTTAATAAAAAATCTAAAATATATAGTGAAGATGTTATTAATATCATAAAAACAGAGTTAGAAAAATAATGCTGTTCAATTCTATTGATTTTGTTGTTTTTTTTGTTATTGTACTTGTATCTATTTCAATAGTAAAACAACGTAAATTCCAGCATCTGTTTTTGTTACTAGCAAGTTATTTTTTCTTTTATTATTCTAGTAACTATCTCATTATTCTATTAATTGTATCTACATTACTTGATTTCTATATTGCAAAAATAATATGGAATACATCAAATATTACAAAAAAGAAAATTTTTCTTATAATTAGCCTAGCTGGAAATTTAGGATTATTAGGATTCTTTAAATATTCTGATTTTGCTATTTTACAATTTAATTTCTTGGGGGAACAATTTAATTTAATTAATGAAATTCCATCATTAGATTTAGCACTTCCAATTGGAATTTCATTTTATACATTTCAAACCATTAGTTATACAGTCGATGTCTATCGTGGTAAGATCCAACCTAGTAAATCATTAAAGGAATTTGCATTATTTGTTTCATTTTTCCCTCAACTAGTTGCAGGACCAATAGTAAGAGCAAGTGTATTTTTGCCACAATTAAGAGAGAAAATGGAAAATGGTAAAGGTCGTTTAAAACAGATCATTATTCAAAATTCCAATTTAAAATTTGGTGTCACATTAATGATATTTGGATTTCTAAAAAAGATGTTTTTTGCAGACAACATTGCACCATTAGTGAATGATATTTTTGCAAATCCAATTGGTGCAGAATCATTTACAATTATTCTAGGAACAATTGCATTTGGTATTCAAATCTATGGTGATTTTTCAGGATATAGTGACATTGCAATTGGTGCAGCTCTTATCCTAGGATTTAAACTTCCTATGAATTTCAACAAACCATACTTTGCAACATCTCCAGCTGATTTTTGGAGAAGATGGCACATCTCATTATCTAGTTGGTTACGAGATTATCTATACATTCCATTAGGTGGAAGTAAAAAATCACATGTTAGAACATATACAAATCTAGCTGTAGTAATGTTTTTGGGAGGTTTATGGCATGGTGCATCATGGAATTTTGTTATTTGGGGTTTATTGCATGGAGGTTATCTTGCCATACACAGATTAATCATAAACAAATTTCCAATATTAAATGAAATACAATTTTTTAAAACAAAAACTGGAAAAATTATTTCAATTTTAATTACACAGTATTTTGTATTTTTAGCTTGGATTCCATTTAGAGTAGAAAATACAAATGATATGCTATACTCTATGTACAAATTTATTGTTTTTGATTTTCAAACAAATGAGATTTTACAGATAATTTTAACTCATAAACTACCTATATCATTAATGAGTCTTTTCATAATTTTACATTTCATAGTGTATATGAAACCAAAAATTTATGATAAAATTTCAAACTCAAGTTTAAAAAAATGGACAATATTTTTAATTATTTCTATTTCTATAATTATTTTCTTTTATGATGGAAATCCAAAAGATTTCATTTATTTCAGATTTTAATAATTATTGTAATAGTTAAAAGTATAAAAATTAAAAATCACTACAGGTTTTAATAATAAATATCATAATGTTTAAAATCAATTTTTTCGAATTTCATTTTGAATAACATTCAAAGAAAAATCAGAAATTTTATGTTCAGAATGAGTATTATCTACATAAATGTTATAATTACCAAAACCCAAATCTTTTAAGATAAATTTAATTTCTTTATCATAAATTCCTCTTGGATCACCAGAAAAACAACAAGGATCATTTTGATTAAATATTTGAATATGTTTTCTATCTTCCCCATAGCTAGCCAATAGATATAGATCCAAATAATTTGCAATTTTATAGAAATTTGGAGAGATTTGTTCATAATCACCCAAATCATTTTCACTTATTCTAAGAAAAATCGGTAAAGATCCAGCTATAGAAAAAGATTTAGAGATTCGTTCATCAATGGCTGAATAAACAGTTGTAGTCCAACCTCCTCCAGAAAGTCCTACCATGTAAATATCGCTAAAATTAAAATTATTTTCAACATAATTCAAAGATAAAGTTATAGGTTCAAAGTAAAACTTGAGAGGAGAAAATTCTGAAGATTCTAAAAATGAAAAATAATCATGTGAAACAAGTTTAATTTCCCCAAAATCAGATTTAACAATAGGCTGATTATTCATTCCCAATAAAGGCATAGAAAATGCAAGAACAGAGTATCCATTATTTAAAAAATATTGAATAGTATTTTTTCCATACAAAAAATCTCCTTTATGACCTTGATGATAAATAATTAAGTTATTGTTTGAATCACCAGGTAGAAATAAGTAAGAAATAGAATTTACGTCATATTCCATTAAAACGGTAAATTTATCAATTTGTTTCAAATTTTCTAAATCATTAAATCTTTCATCAAAAAAATTTTTTTCAATTTTTGTTGGTAATTTTGAATATGGTAAAGAAGAATCATGCCAAATGTAATCAATTAAACTGGATCTTATTTTAGAAATATCATCAAAATTATGTATATCAATAAGTTCTGAAACATTATTTTGATAATATGAATATTCTGTGATCATTTTTTGTTTTAATAAATTTTTTAAGTTATTGGGAATAATATTTTCAGAAACAGTTAACATTCCAAAACTAAACGATATTAAGAATATTATTATAAAAAATATAAAAAAAATTTTTTTCATGATTTAATCCAATTACTAAATTGTATTATTCTTCATGTGATCCTTAAGTGATTCTTTTAATTTATTTAATTCTTTAACTTCGGCATCAGAAAGCTTTTCTTGATTTGTGATTTTGGGAATCAATTCTATAAGTTTAAGATAACTAGATAAAAGTAGATCAGTATTAGACAACATTCTTCTCCAATGAGGATTTGCTTCAATATTTATATCAGCTTCTGCTTTGAATGCAGATGTTTTTTTATAATGAATATAGCCAACTGCAACTAAAATAGGAATTCCTGCTCCAGCTACAATTACAACATATTGAAAAAATGAAGGAAAAAGTGATCCAAGTTGAGGATAATTCTCTATTGCAAGAAAATATGTCACCGTTAATGTGTTAATTGCAGCAAATATAAAAGCAAAATATGTACTCCAACCCATTCTAAAATAATACCATGCACGAAAAAAATAATTTTTTTCCATAACTAATCATTTAACTCCATCAATTAAGAACAAAAATTAATAATTATTCTTATTGTAAAAACATTGTCATTTAATTATTAGGTATTATTCATCATTTGGGCATATTTTTTAATATTTTTAGGAATAGTTTTTAAGAAATGGATTGATTGAAAATTAATTGAAACTATTAATAGGTGGTTCACCTTCAAAATTTTTCCATTTAGAAGAATTCAAAATATGTTTACAGAAATTTAATATTGAAACAAAATTAGTTGTTGACACAGATATTTTAGATGGTTTTCCAAGTAAAAATTTTAAAAAATGGTTTCAATCAAAAAAAAAATTTAATAATTTAATTGAAAAATTTCAACCTGATGTAATTTTTGTAGATCGACAACATACATTATTTAATGTAGCAACAGTGGAAACAAAAATTCCTGTTCTAGTACATCTACGTGGAAATTATTGGTCAGAAGTAAAGTGGGCAAAAGAAACATTGTATAAAGGAATAATTAAAAAAAAAGTGATAGACGTTAAAAATAAAAGAGCTGAAAGATGTTTTAGAAATTCATTTGCAATTCTTCCAATATGTAATTATTTAAAAAAAATTGTTGACAAACGTTTTCCGGGGAAAAAAGTCAATGTGTTGTATCAAGGAATTGATCCAAAAAAATGGTATTCTGTAAATGGGATGAAATTAGAACATCCATGTGTTGGATTAGTTCAAAGTGCTTCAATTTGGGGTAAAACAAAAGAGATGTTAATTCTTGAAAAAATACTATCATCACTTCCAAATGTCACATTTTATTGGGTAGGTGATGGACCATACAGAGATCAAATTACTTCAAAACTATCTAAATATGATAATTTCAAATGGTTGGGGCATTTACAATATCCAGATAAAGTAAGAGAGTTTCTTTCTGAAATTGATATTTATGCCTTAGTGAGTGGAATTGACATGTCACCTTTAACCCTACTAGAAGCCCAATTAATGAAAAAACCAGTTATTTCAACTAACGTTGGTGGCATTTCAGAACTTATGAAAGACAATGATACTGGATTTTTGGTTGAAAAAGGAGACAATGATGAATGGGTTAAAAAAATATCATTTTTGATAAATAATTCATCACAGGCAAAAAAAATGGGAGAGAAAGGAAGAATATTTGTTAAAGAAAATTTTAGTTGGGATAAAATTGCAGAACAATTTGTTGAATTTTTGATTGAGAATAAAATTATGAAACGACTATGAAAGTTTAGTTTTATTGTTCATCTCTTTTGTAATAAATAACCTATACCATATTTCAAGAGAAAGTAATCCCAAAAATTTGTTCACATATTTTACATTAAGATCAGATTTTGTAATATGAGAAGAAATCCATTCTTTATTTATCCAACCATCTTTAACAATTCTTGCATTATCAAGATAATTATTACAAATTTCTTTTCCAATAGAATTCCAGAGATTAAGTGTATTTACTGAAAAACCAAGTTTTTCTTTTGATATTAATGAATCACATTCATATTTTTTTAATAATTTTCGTAATGGTAGTTTTCCAATATTTGTTTGTGAATTATATTTTATTTCAGGCGATAAATGTGATGAATAAGAAATTAATTCATCTTCAAGAATGGGTGTAATAGGTTTTAAATTAAAATATTGGTTTATTTTATTTCCAATAATAGAAAAATTATACGATAATTTTCCATTATAATCTGCTAGAAATACCTGGTTGAGTGGAGACAAAGAATTATCAAAAAATGGTTGAAAAATAGAATTGATTGATTTCCATGAGAAGTTGGTTTTTTGATTAAAAATTTTTTGTTGATCAGGAACCCAATCACGTTCATGACATGACAAATATGCTTGAATTTTTTCCATAGGTGAAGAATTTTCTTTTATCAAAGAGAGAAATTTAGAATATCTAAAAGTATAACCACCAAATAATTCATCTCCTCCATCACCAGATGCCAAAAAATTAGATTTGTCTTTTGCGGTTTTTGCGATATAATACCAATGAATATCCCAAAAGGGCAATCCTATAATGCTAATTGCAGAAGGTAATTCTAAGAGATAGTTTTCTATATTGATTATCTCATGTTCAGTTTCAAAAAAATCTGCTATTTTTTTTGCAGTAGATGTTTCATCAATACTATGGGCAAATTTTATTGAAATTGCATTAATTTTAAGATCAGGTAATGTTTTTCTAATTAATCCTAAAACAAGTGTAGAATCTATTCCACCACTAAGAGATATTGTCAAATTTTTTGTTGATTCAAGTTTAGTTTGAATTGAATTTTTTAAAGTATTTTCAATATAAGTAAGATTGTATTTTTGTGAAAGTAAAAAATCTTTTGAATTTAAAATAGGTAATGTAGTTTTTTGTAATGGATCATAACGTAAAGTTAGAATATTTCTAATTAAATTAGAAATATTTTTTTGATTAAATTTTTCCGCGTCCAAGACCTCTATATACTAATCCAATATTTTTTGATGCTTGTTGATCAATAATGCATTTTGAATCTATCACAATTGGAGTTTTCATTTTAGATTTTAAGAAAATTGGATCAAGATCATGAAATTCTTTATGAGCAGTTACAAGTATAAGTGCGTCAGATTTTTGTAATGCTTCAATTAAATTAGATTCTGTTTGTAAATCAAAAATATTTGTTGATATAAAATAAGGATCATAAATTAGGACATTAGTTTGTAATTTTTTTAATTTTTCTACAATTGTTCGAGCAGGAGAGATTTGAATATCTTTAACATCTGGTTTATATGAAATTCCTAAAACCAATACATTTGAATTTTCTAATGATTTACCAGATTCATCAAATGCATTACATAACAAATCAATAACATGATCAGGCATATTTTCGTTAATAATTCTCCCTGTTTCAACAGATTTTAAAGTATCAAATCCCATCTTTTTTGCTAAATTAATCATCTGGTATGAATTAACAGGTAAACAAGGACCTCCCACTCCCGGACCAGGATAATGTACCTGAAAATTATATTTTGATTTTGCAGCTTCTAGAACAGTCATTATATCAATTCCAACTTTTTCAAATAAAATAGCTAATTCATTTACAAATGCGATATTAAGATCTCTAAAGACATTAGTAGTTAATTTAACTGCATTTGCAGTTTTACAATTTGGCATTGGAATTAAATCAACAGTAAAAACATGTTTGTAAATTTTCATAATAGTATTGGATGTTTTTTCATCAATACCTCCAACTAATCTAGGTAATTTTTCAAAATCATTCATTATTTGTCCAGGATTTGCAGTTTCTGGACATACACCTATCGCAAAATCTTTTCCAGCAATTAATTTTTTTTCTGAATTCTCAATTACATTGATTAAATCATTTTCAATAAATCCAGGTTCAACAGTACTTTCAATAATTACAAGTGAGTCTTTACTAAGTAATTCACCTAGTTGTTTTCCAACAGATAAAAGTGCTGAATAATCAGGTACATTGTTTTTATTCATGGGTGTAGGTAATGATAAAATTATTACATCAGAATTAGGAACAATTTCTTCAATTTTTGTTGATACATGAAATTTTTTATTTGTAACTTTTTCAAAAATTATATCATATCCAGGTTCATCTTTAAGTGGAAATATTTTAGAATTAATCATATCTATTAATTTTGAATTAATATCTACTCCAACAGTAGATAAACCTGAATTTGCAAAAGATAATGCAGTTGGTAATCCAATTCTACCTATACCTATTACACAAACAGAAATATTTTGAGATTGAATTGATTGAATTAATTCATATTCATTCATTTGCATGATTTTTGATTTTTGTTCCATTTTTTCTTCTAACGATAATTTACCAAAATTAATGTGTTTATTTATTCTTGTTTAAACAATCAAAACTTAAACTATGAATTATTTTAATAAATTTATGAAATTTGTCGTTACTGGAGGTGCAGGATTTGTTGGTAATAACATTGTAAGATTATTAGTTTCAAAAGGACATTCTGTAGATGTAATTGATAATCTACATACAGGAAAAATAGAGAATTTAGAAGGGGTGTTAAATAAAATTCAATTTCATAAAATAGATATTCGTGAAAGTGAAAAAATTGAACCAATTCTGAAAGATGTTGATGGGATTTTTCATGAAGCAGCATTAACTATTGTACAAGAATCTTTCCAAAAAGAAAAAGAGTATTTTGATGTTAATGTTAATGGAACAGAAAATATTTTTAAAATTGCTCAAAAATTTAAGATAAAAGTTGTATATGCTAGTTCATCTAGCATATACGGGGATACTAAACAAATTCCAATAAAGGAGAATTGTGAAAGAAAACCTATCAACCCATATGGACAAACAAAATTGGAAGATGAATTATTAGCTGAAAAATATTCAAAAAATGGTTTAAAAGTAATTGGTCTTAGATACTTCAATATTTTTGGTAAAGGGCAAACTGGAAGTTATGCAGGAGTTATTACACAATTTATGAGAAAACTAAAAGAAAATAAAAGTCCATTAATCTTTGGAGACGGGTTACAGATTAGAGATTTTATTTATATTTCAGATATTGCCGAGGCAAATCTTTGTGCTATGTTAAATAAAACAGAAAAAGGATTTTTTAATATAGGTACAGGAATAGGAACCAAAATTTTAGATTTAGCAAAAATTATGATTAAAGTCTATGGATTAAAAATTGAATCCACTTTTCAAGATCCATTAAAAGGTGATGTAAAAATTAGTCAAGCAGATATGAAATTAACAAACAAAATGTTAGACTGGAGATCAAAAATAAATTTAGAAGAAGGATTAAAAAATTTCATAATTAAATAAATTTTAAATTTCTTTTAAAAGATTTTCATATACTTTAAGATATTTTTTGCCTATTACATTCCAATCGTATTGTTGAACATATCTAAATGCATTATTTGTAATAGATTTTGCTTTTGATTGATTAGACAACACATATTCTATTTTTTCTAGAAATGTATTACTTGAATTAGAAGAAACTAAAAATCCAGTTTCATTATCTTTGATTAATTCTTTATTTCCTCCAATGTTAGTTGTTATTGTGAGTGTTTTACACATCATAGCCTCAAGAATAGTAGAACTAATTCCTTCATTTAGTGAAGGTTGTATCAAAATATCAGATCCATGAATTAATGAAATTGTTTTTTCTTTATCTTGATATCCCAAAAAATGTATATTTTTTTGTTTTTCTGAAAATTCTTTAATTTTTTTTTCTTCAGGACCAGAACCTAAAATAAGCAAATGAGTGTCATTTGAAAGTTTTTTACCAATATCCATTAAACAATCAATTCCTTTTTCATTAGAAAGTCTTCCTGCAAAAATTATTTGTTTTTCATATCTTCTATCTTCATTTAATGAAAATGATGAAATATCTATTGCGTTTGGGATTTGAAATACTTGGTATCCCAAATATGTATAATGATTAAATGCATCTTTAGAAACTACAGTTATTGTATCAGCCCAAGACAATGCATCTTTTTCATATTTTTTTGATATATTTCCTATAGTTTTACCATGTAATTGATCAATTTGTTCTGAAAATATTCCATGTATAGTAAGAATTTTTTTCCCAGATGAATTTTTCATTGCTAATGCAGATGGAATATTATGGGCATGAACTATATCAAAATTTTTTTTAAATTTTGTCTTTAAAAATGATGAAATCATAAAGCTTGGATTTTTTAATCCTTTAATTGGAATTGTGAATGTATTTTCAGATGAAATAATTTCTACTTCGTGATCATTGTTTATCAAAAAATTTGATAATCCTTGAACATGTTGTGCGATTCCACCAATTCCTGAAGAGGTTGGGGAAATAAGTAAAATTTTCATAAATAAAAATAAAATTTTTAACTTTTAAGGTCTTGGATTAAAAATTCTTTTACATTGTAGCTTGAGCTGCATCATGGAACATTTGACTCTTAGCGCAACCAGCAGCTAATTCATCACCAGCGCCACGTCTCATTAATCCTCTGTATAAACAATCTTCTAGTTTGACATCTTCTCTTTGTTCCCATTCCTCAACAGTGACTGAGAATTTCTTTTGAATTCTATCTCTATACCATTCAGGAATTACATTAAAGGCACAAAATGGAACGATTCTAAGGTCTGGAGTTACATAGTGAATATCACATCTTTGTAGTCTTTCCAAATCTTCATTGTATTTGTCTTGAAAGTGCATCATACCAAGGAATAATC
>Ga0209992_10000288_pt1 | contig 69245 bp, 59 predicted proteins | sample 2SBtaG_2_FD_182564 | JGI IMG/M metagenome (GOLD analysis project Ga0209992, IMG submission 182564) | Deep subsurface microbial communities from Kolumbo volcano to uncover new lineages of life (NeLLi) - 2SBTROV12_ACTIVE470 metaG (SPAdes)... | ecosystem: Environmental > Aquatic > Marine >... | reverse complement strand
TTTGAGGTTCTTCCAGGCCATGTTATTTCCAGTGATTTATGATAAATTGGTACCATTCATTTTACCGGATGAGTCCTATTGATAATCAGTTGTTTTGCTGATTTGTTGTGTTTCGTGCAAAGGTCTCTTTCTTTATTTTTGGTCAAACATCATTGACATCGACCGTCTTACTGCTTATTCTTCACAAGTTAGTTAGCACTCTCTTTGGTAGAGTGCTATTTTTTTGGGTGGGGTAGCATAGCGTTGTCGGATTTAAATAAGCGATCATTGCAGTTATTAAAGTCATTGGTGGAGAAATACATTAGTGAAGGGCAGCCCATTGGTTCTCGGGTGTTGTCAAAAGACAGTGCTTTGGACTTAAGTCCTGCGACAATACGCAATGTTATGGCGGACTTGGAAGACTTAGGTCTTATTCATTCGCCTCATACCTCAGCCGGTCGCGTACCGACAGTTTCAGGGTATCGTTTGTTTATTGATTCGTTATTAACGGTCAAACCCATTAGAAATCAGGAGGTTAAGGAGTTTCGGGATGGTTTTGGTTTAAATCCTGATAATGTCGCTGATATTATTGGTAACGCGTCGAAAATGTTGTCTAATTTCACTCATATGGCGGGTGTTGTGACGCTTCCTAGGCAGGAAAGTGTCACTTTTTCACATATAGAGTTTTTGGCCTTGTCTGATCGCCGTGTTTTGGTGATTTATGTAACCAATCAACAAGAGGTCCATAATCAGGTTATTTATACGTCTCGTAAATTTGAAACTGCCGAGTTGCAGCAAGCCGCTAATTATTTGAATTCGGTTTTTGAAGGTAGGCCGTTGTCAGCGGTGCGTGAGGCCTTGCTTAAAGGACTGGATGAGGACCATGCGCAAATTAATTTGGCTATGCAAGAAGTCGTTGATATGGCAAAAGAAGCTATTTATAAAGAACAACCGGAAGAAGATTGCATTATTTCTGGTGAAACAAATTTGATGGGTTTTTCTGAATTATCAGATATGAATAATTTGAAGGGCTTATTTGATGCTTTTAGTCAAAAAAGAAGCGTTATTCATTTGTTAGATCAATGCCTCGATAGTGATGGTGTTCAGATTTATATTGGTGAAGAGTCCGGCTATAAAGTATTTGATAAGTGTAGTTTAGTGACCTCATCTTATTCTATTAATGATGAGGTTGTGGGGGTGTTGGGGGTTATTGGCCCAACCCGAATGGCGTATGAGAAGGTTATTCCTTTTGTCGATGTCACTGCAAAATTATTGGGTTCGGTCTTGAATCGGAAATCTTCGTCCCCATCTTAAAGTCAGTGCAAGTGGATTAGTCCGATATTTAAAGCCATATATACCGTGGATTACCTCGTTTCTCTGGCCATGCGTGGTGGGGTCGATGGGTTGAGTTTTTATAATGAACAGGTCGTAGAAAGTGGAGTTAGTAATAGTATGAATACAGATCAGGATGTTTCTGAAATTGAAGAGTCTGCCGTTTTGCAGGATGAAAATAATACATTAGAAACCGGTGCCGACAGCACTGCTTCTGATGCACCAGGCAGTGAAGATGAGTCAGTGTCGCAGGTTTCTGTTGATGAATTGACACAGCAGTTAGTAACAGCACAGGAAGAAGCGGCAAGCAACTGGGATAAGGTTTTGCGGATTCAGGCTGAGATGGAGAATATTAAACGTCGCAGTCAGAAAGATATAGAAAATGCGCATAAGTTTGCATTAGTTGATTTTGCCAAAGAATTGCTGACAGTGATAGATAGTTTGGAACTTGGGTTGCAAGCGGCTACTGAAAGTAGCCCTGGGATAGCAAAAATTCGTGAAGGTAATGAGCTGACTTTAAAGCAGTTTCAGTCGGTTTTTAGTAAGTTCAATATAGAAACAGTTGATCCTGTGGGAGAGACGTTTAACCCAGAGCAGCATCAGGCGATTTCAATGCAAGAAAGTACTGACGTTGAGCCGAATACCGTGGTGGAGGTGTTTCAGAAAGGGTATTTGTTGAATGGTCGTATTTTACGAGCCGCTATGGTGATTGTTGCAAAGGCTGTGAGTGCTGAAGTCGAAAAAAATGAAGAGAATGGTAATTCTGATTGAAAATCAGAAAAACAACCTCATATTGAGTGTTAAGTCGTTCAAAAATAGTTAAATTAAGTTTGGAGAAATAAATGGCAAAGATTATAGGTATTGACCTTGGGACCACAAATTCTTGTGTGGCGGTATTAGAAAATGGGAAGCCACGTGTTATAGAAAACAGTGAAGGGTCTCGTACAACCCCATCGGTTGTGGCATTTTCTAGCGATGATGAGGTGTTGGTGGGGCAGTCTGCAAAACGTCAGGCGGTCACTAACCCGACAAATACTTTATTTGCAATTAAGCGGTTAATTGGGCGTCGATTTAAAGATGATATCGTCCAGAAAGACATTAATATGGTGCCGTATAAGATTGTTGAAGCAGAAAATGGTGACGCTTGGGTTGAAGGAAACGGCAAAAAAATTGCTGCACCTGAGGTTTCAGCGCGCGTTTTAATGAAGTTGAAGAAAGATGCTGAGGCTTTTTTAGGTGAAGAAGTAAAAGAAGCAGTAGTTACTGTTCCGGCGTATTTTAATGATTCTCAGCGTCAAGCTACGAAAGATGCAGGCCGAATTGCTGGCTTGGACGTTAAGCGTATTATTAATGAGCCGACAGCTGCCGCATTGGCTTTTGGTTTAGATCAGCCTAAAGGTGATATGACGATTGCCGTCTATGATCTTGGAGGCGGAACGTTTGATGTTTCATTAATTGAAATTGCTGAGGTTGAAGGTGAATACCAGTTTGAAGTGTTGTCGACTAACGGCGATACCTTCTTAGGCGGGGAAGACTTTGACTTACGCGTTATAGATTATTTGTCAGATGAGTTCCAAAAAGAAAATGGAATGGATCTACATAATGACCCTCTCGCGTTACAGCGTCTAAAAGAAGCGGCTGAGAAAGCGAAAATAGAATTATCGTCTAGTCAGCAAACGGATATTAACTTACCTTATATTACGGCTGATGCGACAGGGCCTAAACATTTAAATGTTAAATTGACGCGTGCAAAATTAGAATCTTTAGTTGAAGATTTGATTGAGCGGACTAGAAAGCCGTGTGAGATTGCACTAAAAGATGCCGGTTTATCTGCTAAAGATATCAGTGATGTTATTTTGGTGGGTGGTCAAACCAGAATGCCTAAAGTTCAGGAGTTGGTTGAGAACTTTTTTGGTCAAGAGCCGCGTAAGGATATTAATCCAGATGAAGCGGTTGCTTTGGGTGCCGCAGTTCAAGCCGGTGTTTTAGGCGGGGATGTTAAAGACGTCTTGTTGTTAGATGTAACGCCATTGTCGTTGGGTATTGAAACAATGGGCGGTGTTATGACTAAGTTGATTGATAAGAATACAACCATTCCTACGAATGCCTCACAAGTCTTTTCAACGGCAGAAAATAATCAAACAGCGGTGACAGTTCATGTTCTGCAAGGTGAGCGTGAAGTCGCATCAGGCAATAAATCATTAGGGCGATTTGACTTGGCTGATATTCCGCCAGCACCTCGGGGTACACCGCAAATTGACGTTGTTTTTGATATTGATGCGAATGGTATTTTGAATGTTTCGGCCAAAGATAAAGCAACGGGTAAAGAGCAGTCGGTAGTTATTAAAGCATCGAGTGGGTTGTCGGATGAAGATGTTGATCGTATGCTTAAAGATGCCGAGATTCATGCCGATGAGGATCGTAAACTAACAGAATTGGTTGCGGTAAGAAATCAAGCAGAGTCGATGATCAATGCGGTTGAAAAATCACTTGAGGAATTGGCAGATCAAGTTCAAGGCGATGAAAAAGCAGCGATAGAGACGGCTGTGAATGATTTGCAAGAAGCGATTAAAGGCGATGATAAAGAAGCTATTGAAGCTAAAACAACGGCATTAACAGAGCTTTCTGGTAAATTAGCAGAACGTGCTTATGCACAAAAAGCGGAAGGGTCTGATGATGATTCAGGTCCGGACTCATCGGGCGCGGGCGCGAATGCGGAATCAACTGAAGATGTCGTTGATGCTGAGTTTGAAGAAGTTAAAGATGAGAAGAAGGACGGCTGATTTTACTGAGCTATGAGTGAGGGTGTTTTAGCTTAAGTTAGTAGGGCGCATCATATTTGTAGCGTATTAAGATTGTTTTTATTTATTAACTATTTATAGAAAAACCGCTGGTTTTGCCAGCGGTTCTTTACGTTACGTTATGGCAAAAGAAGATTATTACAAATTACTGAATGTTGCTAAAAATGCCAGTGATAGTGAGATTAAGAAAAGCTATCGCCGGAAGGCAATGAAATTTCACCCGGACAGGAATACTAATGATCCCAGTGCTGAAATAAAGTTTAAAGAAGTTAAAGAAGCGTACGAAGTATTATCCGATCCGAGTAAGCGATCAGCTTACGATCAGTTCGGGCATGCCGGTGTTGATGGCTCTATGGGCGGAGGGCCGGGCGGTTTTGGTGGCGATGCTGGTTTTGGTGACGTTTTTGGTGACGTTTTTGGCGATATATTCGGTGCTGGCGGTGGGCGAAGAGGTAACTCCAGTCGCGGTTCGGATTTATCTTACAATATGTCGTTGACATTAGAGGAGGCGGTGGCCGGAACCGAGGTGAAGATTAAGATTCCAGTCAAGGTCGCTTGCGGTGAGTGTCGTGGTTCGGGTGCACGTAAAGGCAGCAGTCCGGTGTCTTGTGGAACTTGTCATGGTCAAGGTCAAGTTCGTATGCAACAAGGATTCTTTTCTGTTCAGCAAACTTGTCCAAGTTGTCGGGGTTCCGGTCAGCAGATTAAGGATGCCTGTGGTAAATGTCATGGTCAAGGTCGGGTTCAGGAAAACAAGGTCCTTTCTGTTAAAGTACCGCCCGGGGTTGATACGGGTGATCGCATCCGATTATCCGGTGAAGGTGAGGCGGGTGCGCAAGGTGCATCGGCGGGCGACTTGTATGTTGAAATGAGTGTGAAACCGCACACTATTTTTAAACGTGATGGCGCAGATCTATTTTGTGAGGTGCCGGTTAGCTTTGCGACGGCATGCTTAGGTGGACAACTAGCAGTGCCCACATTAAATGGCAAAGTTAAATTAAAGATTCCTGCCGAGTCACAAACGGGCAAGTCTTTTCGCTTGCGCGGAAAAGGGGTCAAGCCTGTGCGAGGGGGGTCTACGGGTGATTTATTATGTCAGATAATTATTGAGACACCGGTTCGCTTGACGAAGGAGCAAAAAGCGATGGTTGAGGGCTTGGGTGAGGCGCTGTCGACAGGGGGTAAAAAACACAGCCCGCAAGAACATGGGTGGACTGATGGTGTAAAGCAGTTTTTTGATAAATTAACAGGGTAATTTTATGATGCGAATAGCGGTGGTCGGGGCATCAGGCCGAATGGGGCAGTGCTTAATCGCGGCTACGCAGTTGCATGATAGTACAGCGCTAACGGGTGCCATCTCTAGAGCGTCCAGTGGCAGTCAAGGGCAAGATGCTGGCAGTATGGCCGGCTTGGTGAAAAATGGTATTGTCGTGACCGATGATTTGTCAGCTGTCTTGGGTAACGTTGATGTAGTGATTGATTTTACGTTGCCCGAAATCAGTATGGAATATTTGTCGATCTGCCAACAGGCAGGTAAAGCCATCGTGATCGGAACGACGGGTTTTGATGAAGAGCAAAAAGAACTTATTGCTCAAGCCGCACAACAAATTCCGGTTGTTTTTGCACCTAATATGAGTGTCGGTGTGAATTTGTCACTGAAGTTATTAGCCATGGCGGCCAAGGTTCTAGGCAATGATGTTGATATTGAAATTATTGAGGCGCATCACCGTTATAAAGTGGATGCGCCTTCGGGTACGGCACTCAGGATGGGCGAGGTGATAGCTGAAGAGCTCAATAGAGATTTGCAACAGCACGCTATTTATGGACGAGAAGGGCGTAGCGATGAGCGAGACCGTCAGACGATCGGTTTTTCAACGATCAGGGCTGGAGATATTGTGGGCGAGCATACGGTTATGTTTGCTGATGACGGTGAGCGGATTGAGATAACCCATAAAGCAACCAGTCGAATGACGTTTGCGAAAGGTGCTGTTCGTGCAGCAGTCTGGTTAGCCGGTAAGCGGCCAGCATTATATGACATGCAAGATGTTTTAGGCTTAAATGAGTAAGGTTTTTTAGTTGACCATTTGAGTCTTAGGGACGTCATGTTTTTTAGGTTTGAGTCGGTTGTAGTTGATTCTATTCATGAGGGTCGTTTTAAACTGATAGACCCAGAGACGAATATCTCGTAAAATCGTCACCTATAGACGGTATTCAGTATTATTAGTATGTATGACGGGAGTCGGTTGGTGTAACCTCCTCCCGTTTTGTACATTTGAGGTGGTAAGATTTGAAAACAAAGGCATTGTTAGTTTTGGAAGATGGGACCTGTTTTTATGGGGTTTCTGTGGGGGCTACAGGTACAACTGTTGGGGAAGTGGTTTTTAATACTTCACTAACGGGTTATCAGGAAATCATAAGTGATCCTTCTTACGCGCGTCAACTGGTTACGTTAACCTATCCTCACATAGGTAACGTGGGGGTTAATGCGGAAGATGACGAGGCGGGCCAAGTTTTTGCTAGTGGTTTGGTGATCAGAGATTTACCCTTATTAGCAAGTAATTGGCGGTCAGAGATGAGTCTTGGCCGCTATTTGGAGCAGAATAATGTGGTTGCCATCGCCGAGATAGATACCCGTAAATTAACTCGAATTTTACGAGATAAGGGCGCGCAGCGAGGATGTATTATGACTGGTGATGCGGTGGATACTTCAATCGCCGAACAGCAGATTAGCCAATTCCCGGGGTTAAAAGGGATGGATTTAGCTAAAGAGGTCTCGGTTCAAAGCAGCTATGCTTGGGCGGAGGGTGTATGGCAATTAGGTCAAGGGCATCAAGAAGATAATGTCGTTCAAAAGCATGTGGTTGCTTATGATTTTGGTGTTAAACGTAATATTCTCAGGTTGTTGGTTGATCGTGGGTGCCGGTTGACAGTGGTTCCTGCCACAACCCCAGCAGCAGATGTTTTGGCTATGTGTCCGGATGGTATCTTTCTTTCTAATGGTCCGGGTGATCCAGAACCTTGTGATTATGCTATTGCTGCGATACGTGAGTTTCTTAATGAGAAAGTGCCCGTTTTTGGTATTTGTCTAGGGTATCAGTTGCTGGCATTGGCCAGTGGTGCACAGACTGAAAAGATGAAGTTTGGTCATCATGGTGCAAATCATCCGGTCAAGGAAAAGGCGACTGGTCGGGTCATGATCAGTAGTCAAAATCATGGTTTTGCTGTCGATGAAGCAACACTGCCAGATTGTTTAGTGGCAACACATCATTCTTTGTTTGACGGGAGTTTGCAGGGTATTGAACATACTGATTGTCCTGCTTTTGGCTTTCAAGGCCACCCTGAAGCCAGCCCAGGGCCTCATGATGTCGTAGGTTTCTTTGATCGTTTCATTGAAAAAATGGAGCAGTAAATGCCTCCTTTATTGATATTTATTTCCTTTAGCTTGTAACTTCAAATTATTAAACATGCCAAAAAGAACCGACATAAAATCCATTTTGCTATTAGGCGCAGGCCCTATTGTTATTGGGCAAGCGTGTGAATTTGATTATTCAGGGACACAGGCCTGTAAGGCTTTACGTGAAGAAGGGTACCGAGTTATTTTGGTTAACTCTAATCCGGCAACAATTATGACCGATCCACAGACTGCGGATGCGATTTATATTGAGCCCATCGATTGGCAGACGGTTGCTAAAATTATTGAGAAAGAGCGTCCTGATGTCGTGTTGCCAACCATGGGGGGGCAAACGGCATTAAATTGTGCTTTAGATCTTGAGCGCAATGGTGTTTTGGCTGAATTTAATGTTGAGATGATTGGTGCCAGTAAAGAGGCAATCGATAAGGCAGAAGATCGAGAGTTATTTAAACAGGCAATGATTAAAATAGGCTTTGATGTGCCTAAGTCTGCTGTTGCATCAACCTTAGCGCAAGCGCAGGAGATTCTAGTAGAGGTGGGTTATCCTGCGGTGATTAGACCCTCTTTTACCTTAGGCGGTAGTGGCGGTGGGATCGCTTATAACAAAGAAGAGTTTGTCGACATTTGTATGCGAGGATTGGATTTATCGCCTACGAATGAGTTGCTTATCGAAGAATCTGTTTTGGGCTGGAAAGAATATGAAATGGAAGTGGTGCGAGATCGTAAAGATAACTGCATCATCGTTTGTTCGATAGAAAATTTTGATCCGATGGGTGTCCATACGGGCGACTCAATAACGGTTGCGCCTGCGCAAACGCTTACTGATAAAGAATATCAGATTCTTCGTAATGTTTCGTTGGCGGTATTACGTGAAATTGGTGTTGATACCGGGGGTTCGAATGTGCAGGTGGCTATAAACCCTGATGATGGACGTTTGGTTGTTATTGAGATGAACCCTCGGGTCTCGCGATCTTCAGCATTAGCCTCTAAGGCAACCGGTTTTCCTATAGCTAAAGTGGCTGCAAAATTAGCGATAGGGTATACCCTGGATGAATTAAAAAATGAAATCACCGGTGGCGCAACGCCGGCTTCATTTGAGCCGACGATAGATTATGTGGTCACCAAGGTGCCTCGGTTTACGTTTGAGAAATTTCCGCAGGCAAATGATCGGCTGACGACACAAATGAAGTCAGTAGGTGAAGTTATGGCCATTGGCCGTACTTTTCAGGAGTCTTTGCAAAAAGCTTTACGTGGACTGGAAACCGGAACGACAGGATTGAATGAAGTTGTTGACTTGAGTTTGCCTGAGGTAGAAGAGGTCTTGCAGCATGAAATTAGTCAGCCTGGGCCTGAGCGACTATGGTATGTGGCCGATGCATTTCGCGCTGGGTGGTCGTTAGAGAAGATTCATGCGGTTAGTCGGATAGATCCCTGGTTTTTGATGCAAGTTAGTGACCTCGTTGTTTCTGAGCAGCAGTTGAAGGGGCAGGATGTCAGCGCATTAACTTATGATGACCTTTGGCGGTTAAAGCGTAAGGGTTTTTCTGATTTGCGATTGGCTGAATTATTAACTTGTCCAGAATCAGAGCTATTCAATTTGCGACATCGTTTAGGTGTTCGTCCCGTATTTAAAAGAATTGATTCTTGTGCTGCTGAGTTTTCCTCGGACACGGCTTATTTGTATTCAACTTATGAACAAGAATGCGAGGCGCGTCCAACCAGTAAAGAAAAAATTATTATTTTGGGCGGTGGTCCTAACCGTGTGGGGCAAGGGATTGAGTTTGATTACTGTTGTGTTCATGCGGCCCTCGCGCTAAGAGAAGATGGTTTTGAAACCATTATGATCAACTGTAATCCAGAAACGGTTTCCACCGATTTTGATACCTCTGATCGATTGTATTTTGAGTCGTTGGTTTTGGAAGATGTGCTCGAAATTGTTGCCATAGAGAAGCCTGCAGGCGTGATTGTTCAATACGGTGGTCAAACACCCTTAAAGTTAGCACGTGCATTAGAAGCTGCAGGTGTGCCGATTATTGGTACCTCACCTGATTCTATTGATTTGGCCGAAGACAGGGAACGATTTAAGGGCTTGTTAGAGCGTTTAGAGCTTAAGCAGCCCCCTAATGAGACGGCGCGATCAGTCGAAGAAGCGATTGTTGCGGCGCGTGATTTAGGTTATCCCTTGGTTGTTAGACCGTCTTATGTCTTAGGCGGTCGGGCTATGGAGATTGTCTTTAATGAAGAAGGCTTGCAGCGCTATATGAAGGAGGCCGTTAGTGTTTCTAATGAGTCGCCGGTATTGTTAGACCGATTTTTGAGTAATGCGGTAGAAATGGATGTGGATGCTATTTATGATGGCGAGACGGTCCTTATTGGCGGCTTGATGGAGCATATTGAACAAGCCGGGGTGCATTCAGGTGATTCGGCCTGTTCTTTACCGCCTTACAGTATTAGTTTGCCTGTTCAGGAGGAATTGCGTCAGCAAGCGGCTAAATTAGCGAAAGCTTTGGGCGTGGTAGGCTTAATGAATATTCAGTTTGCTGTTCAGGGTGAGGAAATTTTTATTATTGAGGTGAATCCGAGAGCCTCTCGGACCGTGCCTTTTGTTTCGAAAGCGACAGCTTATCCCTTGGCTAAGATAGCAGCGCGGTGTATGGCAGGACGCTCCTTAAAGGAGCAGGGTGTCACGGAAGAGGTAGTTCCTGAATATTTTTCGGTTAAAGAGGCTGTTTTTCCTTTTATTAAGTTCCCAGGTGTTGATCCCCTTTTAGGGCCGGAAATGAAGTCAACCGGTGAAGTGATGGGTGTGGGTGAAAGTTTTGGTGAGGCTTTTGCAAAATCGCAACGTGCCGCCGGTGTTCATTTGAATCAGTCAGGAACAGTTTTGATCAGTGTTAAAGATCAGGATAAATCGACGTTATCTGAAATTGCCAGAATGTTGGTGGCTAAGGGTTACAAGTTGATTGCGACAGCGGGGAGTGCTACGGTCCTCACGGAGGCAGGTTACGAGTGTGCGAGTGTTCATAAGGTTAACCAAGGGCGTCCGAATACCGTTGATATGATTAAGAATGATCAGATTCAGCTCATTATTAATACCACGGAAGGCGCTAAAGCGATCGCAGATTCATTTACCATGCGTAGAGCTGCCTTACAGCACGGTGTGGCTTATTTTACAACCATGGCAGGGGCACGTGCGATGTGCTTAGGTCTGGGTGAATTAGACAGCATTACGGTGCATAGTTTGCAAGAATTACATAAGGCATTAGTATAAATAACGTTTTAATGTTTTTTTAGATAAAGAGAATTAGCTAGGTGGAGTTGAGTTATGAATAAAGTTCCGTTAACCGTTTCTGGTGCCGAAAAATTACGTACAGAATTGTTTGAATTAAAAGCAGTCGTACGTCCCAGAATAATTAACGCTATTGCTGAGGCGCGGGAGCACGGTGATTTAAAGGAAAATGCTGAATATCATGCTGCCCGAGAACAGCAGAGCTTTTCGGAAGGTCGCATTGCTGAGATAGAAGGTAAGTTATCAAATGCGCAAGTCATTGACGTGACGCAAATGAATGCGGGCGGGAAGGTTATTTTTGGGGCAACGGTAGAAATTGAAGATATTGACAGTGGTGAAACCGTCACCTACCAAATTGTGGGTGAAGATGAGGCGGACATTAAAGCGGGCCGTATTTCCGTAGGGTCGCCGATTGCTCGGGCATTAATTGGTAAAGAAGTAGAAGATGTTGTTATTGTTAAAGCCCCTGTCGGGGATAAGGAATACGAAATTCTGAGTATTAAATATATTTAATTGTTTGGATTTTTTCGGTAAATGACGGCGATCTGGCCAATTTGTTGGATCAGTTCAGAGCGGGTTCTTTGACAAAGAGTCTGGGCGAGTTGTTTGCGTAATTCACGATCACTGGTTCGTATTTTAATTTTTACCAATTCATGGTCGTTCAGGGTGATTTCTGTTTCCGCGATGACAGCTTCAGTTAATCCGGCTTGGCCTACGGTGACAACTGGTTTTAGTCGATGGGCATCAGCACGTAGTTTCTTTTTTTCGATAGCGTTCACTGTTTATCCTTTAATTTTCGAAAGCTAATTTTACACTAAAAACGGAAGGGTATGGGGCGAAGTAAAAGCAGTAATCAGTGGTTACAAGAGCATTTTAATGATGAATTTGTTAAGCAGGCTCAGATTCAAGGGTTTCGCTCGCGTGCGGTTTTTAAGTTACAGGAAATCCAACAGAAAGATAATGTAATACGACCCGGTATGAATGTGGTTGACCTTGGCGCAGCGCCGGGCGCCTGGTTGCAATATGTTAAGCGGCTATTGAAAGGACAGGGGCGCATTGTGGGGTTGGATATTTTGCCTATTGAGGCTATCAACGGCGTGCATTGTGTTCAGGGTGATTTTCGAGAAGAGACTGTGATGGCAGAACTGTCTCGGGTTCTTGAGAATATTCCGGTTCATGTGGTTTTGTCAGATATGGCGCCAAATTTAACAGGCAATAAGGCGATAGACCAGCCGGCATCAATTTATTTAGCCGAATTGGCTTTGGAGATGGCGGAAGCTGTTTTAAGTCCGGAAGGGTGTTTTGTCGTTAAGCTGTTTCAAGGAGAAGGCTTTGATGACTATAAAAGAGAGGTTGGACAATTATTCTCTAAGGTGTTGATTCGTAAGCCTAAGGCCTCAAGGCCACGGAGTAAGGAGGTTTATATTTTAGGAAAAGGCTTTAAAAAACACAATTAGACCATATATTGTAAAGGTTGGTTAGCAATAAGGTTTAGGTTGAATCTTTGTAGGTGTTGTGGTGTCCTCTTAAGGAGGTTCTGTAACGAATTAATACAAAGAGGCAACGACTTGTTACAATGGGTTTTGTTTTCATAATAAATAATACGGTTAAAGGCGTTTAGGTTAAAAATTATGTTAAAAAATATTTTACTGTGGGTTGTTATCGGTATTGCGTTAATGTCGGTATTCAATGGTTTTGCTCCTAAAGATAAAAACGATTCTACGCTGTCTTATTCTCGGTTTATTGAGGCGGTTGCTTATGGGCAGGTTGAAACCGTTACTATTGATGACAATAAGATCAAGGGAAAAATGCGTTCGGGGGAAAAATTCCGTACGTTTTCACCAAATGACGCTCATTTGATTGATGACCTTTTAGAACACGGTGTTGAGATTGAGGCGCATGCGCCAGAAGAGCAATCAATGCTGATGCAAATCTTTATTTCCTGGTTTCCAATGTTGCTGTTAATTGCGGTCTGGATCTTTTTTATGCGTCAAATGCAAGGCGGAGCCAGTGGCGGTGGTCGTGGTGGCGCGATGTCTTTTGGTAAAAGTAAAGCCAAGATATTGGAGCCGGATCAAATTAAAATCACTTTTGATGATGTCGCCGGCGTTGAGGAAGCGAAAGCAGAAGTGGCTGAAATGGTTGATTTTCTGCGTGATCCTCCGAAATATCAGAAATTAGGCGGTAAGATCCCTCGCGGTGTCTTAATGGTGGGTCCGCCCGGAACCGGTAAGACCTTGTTAGCCCGTGCGATTGCGGGTGAAGCGAAGGTTCCTTTTTTCCTTATTTCCGGTTCAGACTTTGTGGAAATGTTTGTTGGTGTCGGGGCATCTCGAGTCCGAGATATGTTTGAGCAAGCGAAGAAGAATGCGCCGTGTATTATTTTTATCGATGAGATTGATGCGGTCGGTCGTCAACGGGGTGCCGGTTTAGGCGGTGGCAACGATGAACGCGAACAAACCTTAAACCAGTTATTGGTTGAAATGGATGGTTTTGACGGGCACGAAGGTATTATTGTTATTGCCGCGACCAACCGTCCGGATGTATTAGATAAAGCCTTATTACGGCCGGGTCGTTTTGACCGTGAAGTCAACGTAGGTTTGCCAGACATCAAGGGCCGTGAGCAGATTTTAGAAGTTCATTTGCGCAAAGTTCCGAAAGCAGATGATGTGATTGTTAAGTACATTGCGCAAGGAACCCCAGGGTTTTCAGGTGCTGAATTGGCTAATCTGATCAATGAGGCTGCATTGGCGGCAGCGCGCACCAATAAACGCCTAGTGAGTATGGTAGAACTTGAGAAGGCGAAGGATAAGCTGATTATGGGGGTAGAGAAGCGTTCAATGATCATGAGTGAAGAGGACAAGCGGATGACGGCTTATCATGAGGCTGGTCACGCTATTGTGGGTCGTTTGTGTCCTGAGCATGATCCGGTTTATAAAGTGAGTATTATGCCGCGTGGTCGAGCTTTGGGTGTTACGATGTTTTTACCGGAGAAAGATGCCTACAGTGCCAGTAAGCGCAAATTAGACAGTCAGGTGTCCAGTTTATATGGTGGCCGTATTGCTGAGGAGTTGATTTTTGGTACGGATAGTGTCACCACAGGAGCTTCCAACGATATTGAGCGCGCCACGCAATTAGCACGCAGTATGGTAACTAAATGGGGTTTGTCTGAGAAGTTGGGACCTTTGACCTACAGTGAAGAGGAAGGTGAAGTCTTTTTAGGTCGTTCGATAACGCAAACCAAATCGGTTTCAGAGAGTACCTCACGGGCTATTGATGAAGAAGTGCGGGCTGTTATTGATCGTAATTATCAGCGTGCTGAGAAAATTCTGAAAGAGAATGAAGATATTTTGCATGCGATGGCGGATGCGTTAATGAAGTACGAAACCATTGATAAATATCAACTGGATGATTTATTGGAGCGTAAAACGCCGGTGCGTGAACCCCAGGGCTGGGGTGATGATGCGACACTAGCCGAAGGTCATACTAAGGAGATCACTGCTGACAACGATAACTCAATCACCCCTGCACCACCCATTGGGGAATTGCCTGCTGAACAGCAATAGTTGGGTAAAATGTTCTTCCTTAAGTGGCGGCTCTTGTATCGACAAAATTAATAAATTGTTGGCCAAATCTCATGAGTAAATTAGCAAATCCTAACAGACTTAACCCTCAATTACTTTCGCCTGTTGACCCGCGAATTGAAAAATACATGCTCTCTTTAACAAAAGCAACGGATCTTCCGGTATTATCTGCTATGGAGAAATTTGCCCATGAAAATAACTTTCCCATTGTTGATCGCTTGGTTGGTATTTTTCTGGAATTCCTGAGTAAAACAATCAGCGCACAACGTATTTTCGAATTTGGTAGTGGCTATGGCTATTCTGCATTTTGGTTCGCACGCGGCCTGAGTGCAAATGGCCAATTATTTTGTACCGATGGTGACCCTGATAACCTGAATCAGGCCAAGTATTTTCTACAAGCAACTGAGTGCTGGAGAAAAATTCATTTTCAAACCGGTTTAGCACAAAATATCTTTCACCATACCGAGGGAACGTTTGATATTTGTTACAACGATGCTGACAAAGGCGATTACCCTGAAATCTGGACTATTGCGCGTAAGCGGATTAATTCTGGCGGATTCTATATTGCCGACAATGTGCTCTGGCATGGGCGCGTGGTTTTAGAAAATCCCGTTGATATTATGCCTGGGTGGACTGAAGCTATTTTAGAGCATAATCAAATGATTTATGAAGATCCTGCATTTGATACCTTTATAAACCCTACCCGTGATGGAGTCATTGTTGCGCGTAAGAAATGATTTATTAACGATAACGCAGCAAAGACTAAGGCTAATAATCTCGAATAGGCACAACTGAAATTGAGTTTTTCGGTGATCCTTCAACCAATTTATCACTAAAGGTTAGATAGACTAATACCTGACGCTTAGCATCGTAAAAGCGAATAACCTGTAATGACTTAAAGAGCATTGATGTTCTTTTCTTAAAGACTTCTTCGCCATTTTTAATCTTCTCAGGCAACTGAATAGGACCGGTTTGACGACAAGCAATAGAAGCATCTGAACTATCTTCAGCAAAACCGATAGCACCGGACAACCCCCCTTTCTTAGCACGGCTCAAATAACATGTAGCCCCTGGAATATTGGGGTCATCAAAAGCTTCTATGACTATTTTATCGTTCGGAGACGCTAACCTAAACTTCGTGCTGACTTCACCGATCTCATCTGCAAACGACGTTAATGAAAACAAAAATAGAAAAACAAACAACTGGCATGCCCGCATTTACTCAGCCTCTTTTAGTAAGAAATCACCCTTATAATAATCTGTTTTAGACGCTAAGTGGAATTCATTAACACTCGATTTAAATAATCTGCTTGGTCTTTTTATAGGAATCCCAGTAAAAATGGCCAAAAAAAATGCGGTCACTTAATGATTTAAATGACCGCACAATAATGTATTATGAAAAAATTCTAATTTAAGAAGAGCTCTTAAATTGGAATCGATTATAAATGTAACTGACTGCTGAAAAAATGTGGTGTATTGTCGCGCGGCAATTTGTCCTCAACAAAAACACCGCACTCGCTGTAGTCGTCGATGAATAGTCAACTTTTATGGCATACCAATATAAGTGAACCAGAGTGGTTCAATATACCGGTCATACAGGAACCAACACAAAAAAAGAATGCCTATCATTGCACCTATAGCAATTACAACACCTATCATAGCTAAAATTAGCTGTACCGTATTCCCAAGTAGCTCTTCTATAAGGCCTTTATCATCGTCCATAACCCAATCCTAAAAAATGCATTCCCTATTTTACGCGTTAATCTAAACATGATTAATAATCATCTTAAAAAAATGGCCGCAATCAATTATTCGTCCCCAAAAAAGACGGTCTAAACATAACGTCTTTTTTTACCGTTGTACCCATTCAAACTAAAAATAGAGACTAAAAACCCCACGGGTTTAATGTGACATGGGTTTGTCAGAAGCGATTATTGGTCAGTATTCGATAATCGTTTAATTCTCTTCTGTGGTTACAGTTATGATTTATGAGGTGATGTCAAGCACACCATTAAGAACAAAATTAGGCGAATAGGGATAATTATTAATTGATGCTTCGGTCTCGCAACCTGAAAGCACAAGACAAGTCTCAATTTCAGACTCAATACCGGCAATGATATCGGTATCCATTCTATCGCCTATAATTAATGTATCTTCTCTTTGTTGTCCTAATTTCTTTAACGCAATTCTCATCATTAGTGGATTAGGCTTCCCGATATAATACGCTGGTTTTCCCGTTGCGAGTTCAATCGGTGCCACTAGCGCTTTAGTGGCCGGGATAATACCTTGCTCAGAAGGACCGGTAATATCAGGATTAGTACCAATGAGTTTGGCACCATCACGGACTAAACGCGAAGCCGTCACTACTTTTTCATAATTGTATGAATGGGTATCACCAATAACAACATAATCAGGGTTTATATTGTTCATCGAATAACCCACATCATAGAGCGCATTAATAATCCCAGCTTCACCAATAATATAAGCACTGCCGTTTTCTTTTTGAGAGGCTAAAAAAGTTGCCGTCGCAAGTGCACTGGTATAAAAGTGCTCGTGCCCGACCTCAATCCCTAAGCGAGATAATTTTTCCTGTAACTCCCTCGGTGTGCGCTCACTGGCATTAGTTAAAAAAACAAATGATTTATTTTCATTTTTCAACCATTCTACGAATTTTTTGGCGCCAGGTAATAACTTATTACCGTGGTAGATAACCCCATCCATATCAGAAATAATGCCTTTCTTACCACGTATTTTTTCGATGATCTCTTGTTTATCTTTAATCATTTCTGAGTGTACCTAATTAAGGGTTTAAATGCGCTCTTACAAGGGCTCTTACTTTTTGCAAAGGTTGCATTATAGGGTATTCGGGTGAAATCTATAACCCCGAGTTGTAATTCTTTATTGACCTTGAAAACAGCCCCGCTTTTTTTACTGGGCACGGGTCAAGGTATGATGAATCTTAAAAGCCAGAATAGTAACCGATAAAATAAAGGTAATCGCATTCGAAAAAATAATCGCCTTATCAGCAATAAATAAACCATACAGTAGCCATAACAAAACACCCACGGTAAAAATACTGTACATCCCTAAGGATAAAGACTCAGTATCACGCGTTTTAAGTGTTAAATACGCCTGCGGTAAGAAGGAAATAGTGGTGCAGAAAGCAGCCAGATAGCCAATAATCTCAGGCTCAATAGCCATAAAAAAAATCCTGTGAGAAATAGTCGATCGAAACAGTTTACTGTCGTTAGTTAAAACTTTGTTAAAAAGTTATACAACGTAAAGAATATTAGCGCATTTATGCGAAAAAAATGAGACCGCCAGTGGTTTGGGGAGGCGTGAAGATATGTGAGAGCGACTGGTTACTCAGACTTAAACGCTTATTTGACTACCTTCATAAGGAACAAACGAAAGTTATAATGAGTTTATCGTTAACAAGACGAAGTGAAGGCGTGTCAAATTGACGCACGGCATAAAAGCATCACACCTCTAGACAGTTAAGGGCAATAACTTATCATTAAAAATAAATACAGCCCTTCCATCGGTTTTTCTAGCTACGTTAAAGAACTTGATCCTAAATAGCATGCCGTCGCTAAATAATACGGGCTCAAATTACCCCGCTAATTAACCTAAATAGTAAACTTTCAGTTTGTTATCTTTAAACTGAGATATGCTTTTAGATGCAGTAACGTGTCGTATAATTGGATGGATAGATCTTATTGATAACGATAATGCATTAATAGTAAGGGAATTAATTATGAGTGATATTTTAAATGATGTTTTAAGGGCTAATAGAGATTATGTCGAAGATTTTGGTGACAAAGGCGAATTACCCATGCCTCCAGGGCGTAATTTTGCAATCCTTACTTGTATGGATGCACGTTTAGATCCTGCTAAATATGCCGGATTAGCGGAAGGTGATGCGCACGTTATTCGCAATGCTGGAGGACGCGCCAGTGATGACGCGATACGCTCACTGGTTATCTCCTACAAATTACTGGGTACCCGTGAATGGTTTGTTATCCATCACACCGATTGTGGAATGGAATACTTTAATAACGAAATCATGAGCGACTTACTCAGTAGTAGTCTAAAAACGGCTTCTGTTGATGCAGATGGCTGGCATGATTGCTGCGAAGGGCCGGGTTCAACGGAAGGAAAATACATTAACTGGCTCACTATCAAAGAGCAAACGGAAAGTGTTTTAGAAGATGTTACCCGTATTAAAGCGAGTGCTATGGTGCCTTCAGATATTCCGGTTTATGGCTATATTTATGACTGTAAGTCAGGAAAATTAATAGAAGTTCCCGCCGCGACTGAGGCTGGACAAGCCAGTTAATAATAACGAAAAAAGTGTCTTAAACGGCACTATTATCAAATAACCCGTTAGGGTTACATCGCTCAAAGGTGAACATAATCATGTTCACCTTTTTTTATTTTAAAAGATAATGAGCAAAGAGAATAACGTTTAACCGAGTTATCTTATATTGCCGAGAATCATTGTGGTGTAATCCCCCCATTTATAACCGAAGTTAAAAGTAGAGGTTAAGCTGCTTTTAGTAACTGCCTAGGCGGTATGCCACCAATCGCAGTATGAGGTCTTTCGTTATTGTAAGTCCAAAGCCACTGCGTTGCGAGGTTTTGAGCTTGTTCAATACTTTCAAATAAATATAAATTCAACCATTCATGTCGAGCAGTACGATTAAATCGTTCGATGTAAGCATTTTGTGTCGGCTTACCCGGCTGAATATAAAGTAACGTGATCTGATGTTTTATCGTCCAGTCTTTTAATTTTTGACTAATGTATTCAGGCCCATTGTCGCATCGAATGGCTAAAGGTTTTCCTCGCCATTCAATTATTTGTTCTAAAGAACGAATCACTCGCGCACTTGGCAATGATAGATCAACATCAATACCCAGTCCTTCACGATTAAAATCATCAAGGACATTGAATGTTCGAATACTACGACCATCCATTAAGTTATCACTCATAAAATCCATCGACCAAACTTGGTTGATGCTCTCTGGAACGCTCAGCGCTTCAGGTTTATCACGCTTAATACGACGCTTAGGTTTGATGCGTAAATTCAATTCGAGCTCTTTATAGATGCGATAAACGCGCTTATGGTTCCAACCATAGCCTTTGATGTTGCGTAAATATAAAAAACATAAACCGAAGCCCCAAGGTTTATGTGTTGTTAAACGTAATAACCAATCTGCAATCTCCGCATTTTCATCACTCAGCATCGGTTGATAGCGATAACAGGTTTCACTGATAGAAAAGACATCACAAACTAGTCGTATGCTTGTAACAAACTCTGCCTTAGCGCGTTGAGCCATCTCCTTGCGACGAGATGGCTTTACCACTTTTTTTCAATGGCTTCCTTGGCAATTTCGAGTTTCAGCCTCTCTTCTGCATACATCTTTTTAAGACGTCGATTTTCATCTTCGAGCTCTTTCATACGTTTCATCAATGAAGCATCCATGCCGCTGTACTTTGAGCGCCATTGGTAAAAAGAGGCCGTACTCATGCCGTGTTCACGGCATAAATCAGGCACTGACATACCTGATTCATTTTGTTTTAGGATTGATAATATCTGGCTGTCGGTGAATCGTGATTTTTTCATAGAAAACTCCTTCGTTTAGTTTACGAGAATTTTCTACTTTTAACTCATATTATTTAATGGGAGGATTACAGTGGGTAACGACCTGCGTATTTTTCAGAGAGAACCCACAGTAAAGCGGTCGTTATAACCGTTACTAAAGCTAATAAATCAAGAGACAGTTGATTGACAATCGGCCAACCCCGTGTAATTCCCAGAGCAATCACGGACAACAGAAAGAACAACGGTGCGGTATAAAAACAATGTGTACGTCGGCATGTCAGAATATTCATAAAACAAGCCCATCCCATCCAAGCGAATGCTATTGTCCAAACAAGACCTACAACTTGAATTTGAGATAAAAGCATTCTTGAAAGTACTATTAATCCGAGAGGTATCAGCCACCCCATTGCTACAGAACGCTTGTTAAGTAAAAGATCTGATAGTTCGTTGCACTGCGGTTTCATGTTTAGGCATTGAAACAAGGATAATGCTACAGATTTTATAAAGTAGTCAGTGTTTCGTCTGCAGTGAATTCCTTATGTGAGGTAATGTGTAATGGTTGATTAGCATTATTAAGTTTTGCTCCTTTGGCCTCCATGACCAAAGGAGCAAAGATCGTATAAGTATAACCATCTCCGAAAATACCCATACTCTCCTCTTGCGAAAAGCAAGAGGGATGATGACTGGAAGGAAGTTAGGCTTTCTATGTCCTCTGCCTTCTGGTCTCACTGACATCTTATTTTGTTAAAAGTTTCTTTTAACAAAAAAAATAAAGTCTTTTTTTGTGTCGCTTGCGTTTTAATAGCAAAAAAGGCGAAAACCGCTAACCAAGGGGGAGTTGTATAATTTGATATGGGTGGTAAGCAATTGCTTACATAAATTGATGGTTTTTTACCACTTGTGTAGATTGTTTTTTGTAAGTGATAATGTAATTGTCGCTGGAAAAAGGCATGGATTTCTTTTTTTAGATAGCAAAGGGACTTGCCAATGGAATGAATACTCAAGTTAATCTTATTAAAGCGGCATCATAGCTCTGCCACAGGATGTGGCGGAGCGACTCAGTTATTTTTTTACGTCGTTTTAAACGACTCCTTGGTTTACTTAGATAGGTTAAGACGACCCTGGTGAACTCAGGGTCGTTTGATATCAATTCTATTTACTGCCCGTTAACTTCCGTAGCTTGTAGCCCTTTAGGACCATTCTCTACTTCAAAGTTGACTTTCTGGCCCTCATTAAGGGTACGAAAACCATCATCTTTAATTGCTGAGAAGTGAACAAAGACATCTTCACCGCCATCATCAGGAGAAATAAATCCAAAACCTTTGGATGCGTTAAACCACTTTACTGTGCCTGTTGCCATCTAAATTACCTCTGTAAAAAATCAAAAATAGTTGCAAATTATTGGGGGCAATTTAAAAAATGAGGGTAATTTTCTTCTGAAAAGTGCTTAATAAAATGCATTTTAATTATTTGAAAATTAATAAATTTAGTTTGTTAATTTTTCAATAACAGTGACATTATAGAATTAATGTTTTTTTATAGTCAAAAAAATAATTAACACGGTTCATCTTTTTAAATGATTTTTAGCTGTTTTTAGTGTTGAAAATCGTTTTCGGTAATTTTGTGCCGTCATTCCGGTTTTGCGTTTGAACAGGCGGCGAAAATAGCTGCCATCGGTATAGTTGATTTCCTCAGAAATGGTTTGGATGTTCTTTTGTGTGTTTTCTAGCTGTTTTTTGGCGTATTCAATTCGGATGTTTTGTATATATTCAAGGGGCGACAACCCCGTCGCCTGTTTGAATCGGCGTTTATAGGTTCGTTCTGTTAAAGCAGATAACTGAACTGAATTACGGAGCAAGTCAGGGCTATTTAAATTGTTATTGATCCAATCGCATGTTTTTTGAATCACTAAATCATTAGCAAAAGAAATATTTAATAGGTCTGTGAAGGGAGTTTGGCCGTCTTCATGTGAGTTTAATAAGAAAAAGTTATTAATTTCACGGGCTTTTTCTGCGTGAGTGAATTTTTTTAGTAAGTAAGAGGTTAGGTCTTGCCAAGATGTTGCCCCTCCTGAACAAATTAAATTGTTTTGTTCGGTAATGATTTTATCGCTATGTATTTCAAGGGTGGGAAATGTGGTTTGCATTCTTTGTGTAAAAGCCCAATGAGTCGTACTGATTTTATGGTCGAGCAATCCGGTTTCAGCTAATAAAAATGAGCCCAGGCAAATGCAGGCAATGGTTGTGCCCTGACGGTAATGATTGATAAGCCAATTTTTGAGTTCGGGGTATTTGTGGAGTATCGGTTCATCGGGTAATTCTAAAGAAGGAATAATAATTAAATCGGTATGGTTAACCTCCTCAAGATTTTTCTGGCAGTTTATCGCTAAGCCGTTATAACAAGTGATTAATCCTTTTTGAGGGCCAACAATATGGGTTGAATTGGTACAGTAATTTTTATTGACTTGGGATGATTGATTAAAAAGGTGGATGGAAGAAAAAATATCATAGGGCCCGGCTAAGGTATAGACCATGGTCTCTTCCAGAGCGAGAATGGAGATTGATAGCGATTTCATAATAAACTCAGTTGTCTGGCATAAATAGCACTAAATTGGCTTTCTAAGACCTTACATGCTTTGTTCTATTATGACAAGATGACGTTATTGAGAGAAATGGAGTTTGCGTGATTTTGAAGATTGCATGGGAGCGATAGCTCAGGGCAGCCCATTAAGGTGTGATCTGAAATGATTAGTGTTGGATAATGAAGCGTTGTTTTTTAGTTAATTAGCTGTGAGGTCAGTGATGAAAGTCTTTTCTAAGAAAAATAGTATGAGAAGGGTGGGTGTATTTTCAGCCAGTATTAGCATTTTTTTGTTGTTAGGGATGTTGCCAGCCGTGACGCAGGCAGATGAAACCTGTCAGTCACCGTATATGGCAAAAATTTCAGGACAAGAAGATTTTGTGTATGTATGGACCCTAGGGGTTAAAGGGGTGGGTGATGAACAGGATAAATTAGTGACGGTTGATGTGAGACCGGGTTCAGATAACTACGGTAAAGTGATTCATACGCGTTCGGTCGGGGGGCGCAATGAAGCCCATCACTCAGGTTTTACTGATGACCGTCGTTATCTTTGGGCGGCAGGCTTAGATACCAGTAAGATCTTTATTTTTGATGTGTATTCAAATCCAGCTAAGCCCAAGTTGCACAAAGTGGTTACTGATTTTGTGGCTAAAAGTGGTGGAGCCGTTGGGCCGCATACCACTTATGCGTTACCGGGCCGCATGATGATGACGGCGTTATCTAATAATAAGGATCATGGTGGTCGTGGTGCGTTAGTTGAATATACAAACAGTGGTGACTATATTGCAACGCATTGGGTGCCGACGGATAGCCAATTGAATGGTGCGGTGAAAACCGGTCAGTATGCGGATGGTTATAATTACGACGTGCGGGTACTGCCTCGGCATAATCTAATGCTGACCTCATCGTTTACCGGGTGGTCAAATTATATGATGGATTTTGGCAAGATGTTAGCGGATCAAACGGCGATGAAACAGTTTGGTACCACTATGGTGCAATGGAACTTGAAGACCCGTAAGCCGGTTAAAGTTTTTGATGTTCCAGGGGCTCCCTTGGAAATTCGTTGTGCGTTAAAGCAGGCACATAATTATTGTTTTACCTCGACAGCGTTAACATCAAAAATATGGTTAATTTATGAAGATGCTAAGGGCCAGTGGCAAAGCAAAGAAGTTGCTGATATCGGTGATCCTTCTAAAATACCGTTGCCGGTTGATATTTCAATTCAGAGTGATGATCAACTGTTATGGGTTAATACCTTTATGGATGGCAAGACTCGAGGTTTTGATATTTCGGACCCCTTTAATCCCAAGCAAATTTATGAAAAGAAGATTGGTGCACAAGTCAATATGGTGTCATCAAGCTGGGATGGAAAACGTCTTTATTATACCTCCTCATTGCTCGCAAACTGGGATAAAAAAGGGCAAGATAATGAACAGTTTCTAAAGCTTTATCATTGGGATGGCAGTGCATTGAAACAACAGTTTGCTATTGACTTTATGCAAGAAAAATTAGGTCGCCCACACCAGATGCGGTTTGGGGCTTTTTCATTGTATCGTTAGCGTCCGTGTGCTTGCATCGTACACTCAGAACTACAGTGTACGGTGCTTAAGTTAACCATGAGTGTGTATAAGAAAAAATGACAAAAGTTCAGCTCTGGGGACTGGTACTCACAGCTTGTCTGTTGAGTGCCCCGGTACAAGGTGATCCGGGTCGCATGGAAGTCTTGGCCCCGGGTTATCGGGCCTTGAATTATCCAGCGCCGGCACCGGGGAGCTATCGTTTACCTGCCTTGGGCCGTGCTGCTGACGGCTCCATCCTAAATAGCCAAGGGGATGCGTTGTCATTGCATCAACTCATGGGGGATAAAATTGTTTTACTGAGTTTTATTTATTCGACTTGTGGCGATGTTAATGGTTGCCCGTTAGCCACAGCCGTCTTTCATAAAATAAAACGTCAATTGGCAAAAGCACCGGAAATTAGCCAACAGCTACGGTTATTAACATTGAGTTTTAATCCGCAGTACGATACGCCGGAGAAAATGCAGCAGTATAGTCAGGGGTTTCAGGGGCAGGGGATTGACTGGCAGTTTTTAACGACAAGATCTGATGCTCAGTTAGCCCCTATACTGGATGGCTATGGGCAGTCGGTAAAAAAGAATTATGATCAACAGGGGTTATTTACGGGGACCTTTTCCCATCAATTACGCGTTTTTTTAATTGATCGAACCAAACGGATCAGAAATATCTATAGTGTTGCATTCTTACATCCGGAAACCGTCATCAATGATGTTAAAACGGTGCTTAGCGCCGTTGCGAAGGGGAGTGAGCGTTTCGGTAGTCCTCTAACGCGTGAGGCCTTACGGCGCCAGACAAGACTTCAGGCGTCTGATGGCAATGAAAAAATACCTTCTCAACAAGAATCTGATGCTTTGATTGACGGTATGGGGCAACCATTTGACTTACTCAGTACCGTCAAACAGCCTCCGCTAGGGTTGCCGGCTATTCCGGTACCCGCTAATAATCCGCTCACTAAAGATAAAGTACAGTTAGGGCGGAAGTTGTTTTATGATCGACGCCTCTCGTTAAATAATACTTTTTCATGTGCCATGTGTCATATTCCTGAGCAGGGTTTCACTAATAATCAACTGAAAACAGCGGTTGGTTTTGAAGGCCGTACCGTCAGGCGTAATGCACCGAGTCTTTTTAATGTGGCCTTTAATGCCACGTTATTTCATGACGGGCGCGAAACCAGTTTGGAAAATCAGGTTTGGGGGCCGTTGTTAGCGGCTAATGAAATGGCGAACCCTTCCATTGGTTATGTGGTTGAAAAAATAAAGGCAAGTGCTGATTATGCGGGTTTATTTCAACGCGCTTTTAAGCGGGGTGTTAGCATGGAAACGGTCGCTATGGCGATTGCCAGTTATGAGCGTACCTTGAACGCGGCTGATTCTCGCTTTGACCGGTGGTTTTTTAACGACCAGAAAGATGCTTTAACCCCTTTAGCGCAACAAGGGTATCGGTTGTTTGTCGGAAAAGCGCGCTGTGCAACTTGTCACCGGCTGACCGACCAAATTGCATTATTTACCGATGAGCAGTGGCATAACACCGGTTTGGGTTATCAAGAGGCTCACAGGCTTAAACCTATACAACAACGGGTTCAGTTAGCGCCAGGACAGTTTGTCACAGTAGACAGTGCTTTGATTGCTACGGTAAGCGAGCAAAAGGTAAGCGATTTAGGGCGTTATGAAGTCACGCAAGACCCGAAAGATAAATGGCGTTATCGAACACCGTCGTTACGAAATATTTCGCTGACAGCCCCTTATATGCATAATGGTCAGTTTTCCACCTTGCAACAAGTGGTAAATTTTTATGATCAGGGGGGAATTGAAAACCCGGATCTAGATCCGCTTATTGTGCCTTTGCATTTAACCGAACAAGAGAAAAAGGCGTTGGTGTATTTTTTAGAAGCATTAACGGGTTCTACTGTGGCGTCGCTCGTTTTAGATGGTATTTCGGCACCGGTGGCGGATGCACAATAATAATTAGGTGTTTTTTTGGAAACGATAATAAAGCAAGATCGTCAGGTGCTTTGGCACCCCTACAGTGCCATTGGAACAGCGGCACCTATTTATCCCGTTGCCTCCGCTGCGGGTGTTAGGTTGAAGTTGATGGACGGCTCTGAATTGATCGATGGGATGTCATCGTGGTGGAGCGCGATTCATGGCTACAATCATCCTCAGATTAATGCCGCATTAAATAAACAAATCCAAACGGTGTCGCATGTCATGTTTGGCGGCCTAACGCATCAACCGGCTGTTGATTTGGCGACACAGTTAGTAGCGATAACACCGGCATCTTTAACGACCGTATTTTTTTCTGATTCCGGTTCTGTGGCGGTAGAAGTTGCCATGAAAATGGCCATTCAATATTGGTACGCACAAGGCCAAGCGAATAAAAGTAAGATGTTAACCATTCGTCAGGGTTACCACGGCGATACTTTTGGAGCCATGTCAGTAAGTGATCCTGTTAATGGCATGCATAGTTTATTTTCTGATGCATTAGTTTCACAATTTTATGCTGATGCACCTCAATGTGGTTTTGATGACACTTATTCAGACCAAGACACCGCATCGGTCGAAGCGATATTGGAAAAGTATCATGCACAGATTGCCGCTTTTATTTTGGAACCTATTGTTCAGGGGGCAGGAGGCATGCGCTTCTATTCGCCCCGTTATTTGTCGGCGGTACGGGCACTGTGTGATCGTTATGATGTGTTGTTAATATTTGATGAGATTGCTACAGGATTTGGACGGACCGGTAAATTATTTGCGCTTGAACATGGGCCGGTTATTCCAGATATTTTGTGTCTTGGGAAGGCTCTGACGGGTGGCTATTTGACCTTGGCAGCGACCCTTGTCGATCAAAAAATAGCCACAACAATCAGCGCGGGTGATCCCGGTGTGTTTATGCACGGCCCCACGTTTATGGCTAACCCCTTAGCGTGTTGTGCCGGCTTAGCGAGCGTGCAACTATTATTGGATTCACCTTGGCAGCAGCGTATTGAAAGGATTTCAGCAGGATTAGCGGCGGGGTTAGCGCCGTGTAGCAAGTTGCCACAGGTTAAAGACGTGCGGGTGCTAGGGGCTATTGGCGTGGTGGAAATGCATGAACCTATAGTCATGGAAACATTACAGCCATTATTCGTTGAAAACGGTGTTTGGTTGCGACCCTTTAATCGTCTTGTTTATTTAATGCCGCCTTATATTATTAGTGAAGCTGATCTTGAAACGCTCACAGATGCGGTGGTAACAGTCTTGTCGGCATAACGTTGTTATGGGGGTTACAGTTATGGTAATTTTATTTTTGCCGAGTAGCACTGATGATACCCGTGAGTTGAAGGGCTTTCTCTAAGAGTGATTCAAGTTGTTGGGTATCGGTAATATGAACGGATAACAGTAACGTTGCGGTTGAATCAGAAGCAGTATGCAAAGTGACATTTGAAATATGTACTTTTTGGGTTAAAAAAAATTGCATAATATTATTAAGCAAATGATCGTTGCTGCTTGCTGTAATGATAATTGGAACCGCATAAGGCTTAGTGTTTGTGTGGCTCCAATTCACCTCCAGAAGACGCGATTGTTGTTCCAGCGTTAAGGCGGAGATATTACGGCAGCCTTGGCGATGGATCGTAATTCCTTTTTTTACTGAAATAAAACCAATAATAGGGTCGCCTTTAGCCGGTGAACAACAGTGAGCGAGTGAGGTTAAGACATTATCAAGCTCTGAAACAATAACATCCGATTTATAGTTATGTCGCTGTGAAGGGGGCAGTAAAGGTGTCAGGTCAAATTTTTCTGAAGGGTGCTGGTCGGTTAAAACTGAAGGTGTAATGGGGGTGGAAGTCGGTGTTTTCTGTGAGGGTCTTTTTTTAGTGTTAAGGGGCTGACTTTGCTGCTTAAACCAACTTCTGACCTTTCGAAGTGCGCGGGGGGTTTTTAAAAAGCCAAGGTGTAACTGAGTCCAGTTGTAATTTGGGATAGCCTGTTTTACAGTTATGATTTCAACTTTATCACCCGATTGAAGTGGTTGTGTTAATGGCTTTATCAAGCCATTTATTTTTGCACCCCGGCAGCGATGACCAATATCAGTATGAATGGTATAGGCAAAATCTAACGGTGTGGCTCCTTTTATTAAATCAATAATATCACCGGCGGGTGTGCGCACGAAAATTCGATCTGAAAACAATTCAGATTTAAAGTTTTCCAGTAAATCAGTTTGAGAATCATGATCGTCAATAAGTTTACGTAGTGCGCTAATATTATTTTTAGTGGTTTTGTTAATAGCTGTCCCTTCTTTATAGTGCCAGTGGGCAGCAACACCTAGCTCCGCTTGTTCATGCATGTCTTGTGTTCGTATTTGTAATTCAATACGGTTACCCGTGTGATCGAGAATAACGGAGTGTAATGATTGATACCCATTCTCTTTAGGGTTGGCAATATAATCATCAAATTCTTTAGGGACATATTGCCAATGGCTATGTGCTAATCCTAAAACGGTGTAGCAGTCTGTTGTATTAGCAACGATGATACGAATGGCGAGCAAATCATAGAGTTCTTCAAATTCAAGGTGTTTTTTTTGCATCTTATTCCAGATGCTATAGATGTGTTTAGGCCTACCATAAAGGGTTGCGGTAATATTTTCTTGGGCTAATAATTCAGTTAATGCCTGAATATTGGTTTGTATGATGGTTTCGCGTTGATTGCGGTTGTTGGTCAGTGAGTCGGCAATAGCGTGATAATGTTTGCTCTCTAAATGGCGAAAAGCCAGGTCTTCTAATTCCCATTTGAATTGATTAATGCCAAGACGGTTGGCTAATGGCGCATAGATTTCAAGCGTTTCATGGGCAATAATGTGTTGTACTTTTTTATCTTCATGCGAGAGGTTTCGGAGACGTTGAATTCGGTAAGCGAATTTAATCATGATCGACCGAATATCCTGAGTCATGGCTAATACCATGCGACGCAGTGTTTCAGCTTGATGCGGTGTGGAATATGTTGTGGGTGAATAAACAGCCAGATGGTTTAGCCAGTGGATATCCTGAACTAAATGAGTCACGACTTTGCCATAACGAGCGGTGATCTGGTCAGCGTTATATTTTTCTTCGAAGCGTGAATCGCTCAGTAAAGTCGCTAATATACAATGGCTATCAACATGAAGGGGATATAAGATTTTTATGACATCGGTGGCCTTAGGACGTCTATTAGGCTCACTATCTTTCAGTGCTAATAATTGCCTTATGAGGTATTGAATTTGTTCTTGTTCTTTTTTAGGAAATGATGTCAGTAATACTGATTCAGTAGCTAAGGTCATAAATGCGTTTTAGTAATGCGCCATCAAATGAGGATTGTGTATTGGATAAATTTCAAACAGTTGATGTTATTACCGGTGTAGACTTTAGGTAGCAATGGTTAGTTTAATCATCTGTTGAAAAATATTTTTTTCAGTATACCTTAGCTTAAATAGTTGGTAGCGATTAAATGACTACAGTCAGTAAAGTCATATTTTTTGGAATCACTTAAATGAAAAGACATGCGTGGGTTAAAGGGGTTGTTACGGTGATGTTATTGGTTGCGGTAGCTTTTAATTACACCGGTGCGATAGATGCCATGGGTCAGCAGCACATTAATAATTCTTTTAATGTTGCATCGACAACCTTTGTCGTGGCTCGTGCGCTGAATGCGGTCATTTCGGTGGTACAAGGGACTGAATTGGCGATGGTGCCATTAGGTGTAGGAATGACGTTGACGCCAGGACAAATTTTGGATCCAGTCAATGATCTGATCGAACAGTTTTCTTGGGTAATGTTGGCGAGTACAAGTGCCATTGGTATTGAAAAAGTAGGCATGGCAATAAGTGCCTGGCCAGTTAGCAAAGCAATTTATAGCAGCTTTTTGGTATTAACGGTTTTGTTTATCTGGTCGGGGAAAGTTTCGATAAAGTATAAGGTTCTTTGGATTAAGGCTTCTATTATTGTGGTGTTTTTGCAGTTTAGTATTCCTGTTGTTTTTATTTTGAATGCACAGGTCTATGAACGATTTTTGGGGGCGCAATATAATCAGTCTATTTTAGTTATTAAACAGACCCATAAAAATATTGAGGATTTAGGACAAGACTATCAGTCGATAACCCTTAAAATGCAAAAGCAACAGCAGCCAATGGATGATTACACATTGTGGAGTCGTGTTAAGAACACATTAGATATTAAGGGCTATGTGCAACTGCAGTTGGCGACATTAAAAACACAGATAGAACAACGGTTGATACAGTTAAAGACAGCAGCTAATAACGTTGTGGAACATTTATTAGAACTCATTGTTGTGTTTGTTTTGCATGCTGTTGTTTTTCCAGTGGTAATTTTATATGGATTGTATCGGTTCACTAAATACCTATTGTCATTGGATTTATCGGTTTTATTCGTTCGATGAGAGGGGCGTTAAATAGCGTATGATCAATATTTGCATGTCAGTTTTAACGTTAAAATACGGGAGGAAGTGCAATGGCAAAACCGGTGACGCCACTAGTAGCCGCAGATACGATTATTGAGTTGGTTGATTTTCCTGATCGACCTTTTGTGCTTATTGAACGTGCTTTTGAGCCGTTGGGTTGGGCTATCCCCGGTGGCTTTGTTGATCTGGGTGAAACCATGGAAATGGCAGCCATGCGTGAAGCGGCAGAAGAGACAGAGTTATCAGTTAGATTAACCGCTTTGTTAGGCCTGTATTCTGATCCCAGTCGAGACCCTAGAAACCATACCGTGACAGCAGTCTATGTAGCCGAAGCGCAAGGATTTCCCGTTGCAGCAGATGATGCTAAAGATTGTGGGGTGTTTACCTTTAACACGATGCCAGAAGTATTAGCATTTGATCATGCAAAGGTATTAGAGGATTATCATGAATTTGTTATTTCAGGGCGGGTGACGCCACTGCGATAGTGTGTGCCATTACTGTGAGCGAGGGTCGTTGGGGCTTAGTTTAATAAGGTAGAGATTGGACCAGTTTTTACCGGTGACCCAGAACGCATCTTCCGACGAACTATAGGCAATACCATTTAAAACTTCATTATGATTGCGGGCAGTTAGATCATAGAGGGCATATAAATCAATGAAGCTGACAACTTCGCCACTGCTTGGGTTGATGATTGCAATGATATCTTGACCCCAGGTGTTGGCATAAATAAGGCCATGAGTGCATTCCAGTTCATTAATATTACCTAGGGGTTGGTTATCGAACACAATACTGATTGTGCGGGTAATCCGAAAATCGTTAGGATTACGAAAAGTGAGCTGGTCACTGCCATTAGAGGTGACTAAAGACTCTCCGTCATAACAAATCCCCCAACCTTCTCCGGTATAAGTGTGAGAACCGATGATCTTGAAAGTGTCGGCATCAATCAGTAAAGCCGTTTCAGATTTCCAGGTTAACAGTATCAAGGTGTGGTTAAGATGGGTGAGTCCCTCAGCGAAAAGTGTATTATCCAGTTGTAATTGTTGTTGAATCTCGCCAGTGGAAAGATTAATTTTATTGATTGTTGAATGACCGTAGTGCCCGGCAGACTCATATAAAATACCGGCCTTAATCTCTAGTCCTTGGGTAAAGAGTGTTTTGTTATGTGGCAGTATCTTAATGATTTCATAGGGTGTTTCAGGAGTCGTTGCACTATTTACAGTCAGTGGATAGACGGTTAAAAATAAAAGGATTAGCAGACGATCAAAAAGGTATTTAATCTTTAAGCGAATACATTGGTGATGGGTTCGGTACATGTTCAGATTGGATTGATATGAAAAACAGTTATGTTTTTGATTAAACACTGTCTCAGTATACAAAAATAGTAGGGGTTTAGTGCGGATGGCCGATATATTTTTTTGGTGTTCTAAATTGTTATGGGGGGTCATTTCGCCAGATGGATTGTTGGTTATTGCTTTTGCTTTGGGGATGGGGCTGTGGACTTTCGGTCGTGTTAAGTCAGCGAGACGATTATTAACAGTTTTGTTAGGCATCATTGTTTTTATAGCGCTGTTTCCAGTGGGAAGTTGGTTGTTGTACCCTTTGGAAAGTCGTTATGCAGCGCATCCAGAATTGATTGATATTGATGGTATTGTGGTGCTGAGTGGAGCAGAGCAGAGCCAAAAAACGTCGTTATGGGATAGTGTTAACCTAGGGGAGGCTGCAGAGAGGAATTTGGCATTTATGGCCTTGGCGCGAAAACTCCCAAAGGCCCAGTTAGTTTTTACAGGGGGGTCTGGAAAGTTGTTTGCTCAGGATTTTAAGGCGGCTGATGTCGCTCGAAGACTCTTTAAGGAACAGGGTTTAGATTTGACGAGAATCATTTTTGAGTCGGAGTCGCGTAACACCTGGGAGAATGCTTATTTCAGTAAGCGCTTAGTGCAGCCAAAGCGGGGTGAAAAGTGGGTATTGATTACCACCGGCTGGCATATGCCGCGTGCGGCGGGTGCGTTTTGTCAGGTTGGATGGAATGTTATTCCTTACCCTGTTGATTTCGCCACATTGCCTGAAAATTTCTGGTCCGTCGATTGGGGTTTGGCAGAGCACCTTAGACAATTAAAAATAGCGGTTAAGGAATGGTTAGGACTTGGTGTGTATCAGTTAACAGGGAAAAGCTGTTGACTTTGTGAGACGATAAGGCAGGTGTTGGAGTTTAGGGAAGAGTTAGTTTTTTTAAAGGCTGAGTGACTATATTAAATTAACAGGTTTTTTATGATAACTAAACGAATGATCGTCAGTAGAGGCGCTTATGAATAAAGTGTTTCAAATAGTGGGCTCACACAACCAGAGTGTTCGAATAATATTAACCTTTTCGATTTTTACAATAGTGGGAGGACTGTTGTATGTAATGGCTTTAATATTTTGGGTTGAGCCAGAAATAGACGAAGAGGTAAGAGAAAGTGCTTATAAGGAAATGGACCGCATTGTACTTGTAATAAATGAGCATTTGGAACGTGCAGGCACTACTGCTCAGGCCCTTGCAAGTGCCGCTAAATTATTGCCCGCTGTTTCCTCTGAACAGAGTCGTATCATCAAACCGATTATTAAGTCAATCATGGACACGCCCGGGTCAGAATATTTAATTGCCGGCGGTGGTATCTGGCCGGAGCCTTTTCATTTTAATATTGAAAAAGAGCGGGATAGCTATTTTTGGGGTCGAGATAAAAATAATCAATTAATTTTTTATGATGATTATAATTTAGTAGACGGCCCCGGTTATCATCATCAGGAGTGGTATGTACCGGCACGTTATAAAGAACAGGGTGAAGTTTATTGGTCAAAATCTTATACAGACCCTTACTCAATGCAACCGATGGTAACAGCGACGGCACCCATTATTAATGATGGAAAATTTATTGGGGTTTCAACGGTTGATGTCAAACTTGAAGGGTTGAGTGAATTATTAAAAGCTATCAAGGATCGCTACCGTAGTCACGTATTTTTAGTTGACCGGAATCTGCAATTAATTGCTATGCCTGCTGTTGACTCATTGGAAAAAATACCGGAGACCGATGTTTTTCTTAATAAGTCTGAGTTTAGAAAAGTTAACGCAGTGTTAGAAGCGCGTCGTAAACAACGGATTGAGGCGGGACAACAGAAACCAGAAATCAGGCGATTAGCAAGGGAAATGAGTAATAATAGTGGTGAGATAACTTTTGAAGAAGGTTTGCTCATTGCCAGTGGTTTACAAGTTAAAAAGAGTAAGGCTTCATCTTTGTATTTGGTGGAGCCGTTACTAATAGATGCAGACGAACCCACTCCAATGTTGGTTTTTTCTCAGCTGATTCCGTCTTTGCAATGGACTATCGTTATTTCAGTAGATCGCTCTGATATTTTTTCTGTTCCTGTGTTTTTTAGCAATCTTAATCAGTTGGAAATTAGTTTTGTATTGATTCTTATTGTATGTATTTATTGGCAAATTAATCGTTATATTTTAAAGCCATTAAGGACTATTGATAATCAGCTTGTTGAGTATAAATCTTTGGATGCTGAATTCTCAAAATATTTAGCAGATAATTCCTTTGTCGCTGACAACTCTAACAAAGAGCAGAAGGATGTTATTACTCGCATATCTGAAGAACTGCTTAGACGTGATCAATATCTAAAGTATGCGATGGAATTATTAAATGATAATTATCAAGACAAGGTAGCGAAGGATGGTCTAGCGCAGGCGAGTCCATTAAGTATTGAGGGATATGGGCATCGCTGTTTTTGTTTTTCAGAGCTTGAACCTGGTCAAGATATGAGCGTCGTTAGATCACAACTGAGAGGTCGAAAAGTATTACTTGTTGAAGACGATATTGTCAGTCGTAAATTATTACATGAAGTTTGTGAGAGTTACGGCTTGATTTCGGTGGGTGTGGGTTCAGGTGGTGAGATGTGGGCACAGTTGGAAGCACATAGTTTTGATGCTGTGCTGTTGGATTTGAATTTACCCGACACGGATGGTTGGGCGTTAAGAGAGAGCATTAGGGTACAAGAAAATTTAAAACGATTACCTATTGTTATTATCTCAGCCTCAAATTTAGACAGTCAAACTATACCCTTCACGGGCGACACTTTTTGTGGTTGCTTTAATAAAGGGCAACCGTTTGAACAATTATTTTTTTGGCTTGCCACATGGTTTCCTGAGCCATTGGGTACTGATAAAAAAGATAACCTTGTCGAGGGTGATGTTCTACAACCTTCAAATGTGTCGTTAACGAAACAGCAATCTTTAAATGATAAACGGGGAATTGCTAACTGCCAGGGTGATAGGGAAATATTTCAATTATTATTAGCTACTTTTAGGGAACAATTTGAAGATTTTGGAGACTCAATCAAGGTTATTTTGAGCACAGGTCAGAAAGATCAGTTAATGAAACAGGTACATAATTTGGAAATAAGTGCAATTATTATTGGCGCTGAAAAGCTGGCGTTAAAAACGCAGGAGTTAGCTAGTTTTTGTCAGCAAGATAAAATTTCGGTAACTGTTTTAGAGGCGGGAATTGTGGTAGTTGAGAAAGAATTGCAGGCCGTGTTAGCCGCTATTAATAGTGAGGTGACGGCTGAGGACTAGTTTGTTTTCTGTTATACGGGCGAAAACAGTACAAAAAGTAGTAAAAAACTAAAAGGTACCAGTATTTAGATATTGGTTTTGACTGACTAAAAGTAATGGTTTAATTATGTTAGCATTCTTTCGATCGCTATTCGATACTAAGTCTTATATGCCGCATGGTATGTGTTTTCAATGGCAAAATGATATTTTATCGATGTTTGTTATATCAGATATTGTGATCACCTTAGCTTATATTTCAATTGCATCTTCTTTGGCATTATTCGTTTTTAAACGTCAAGATATTAGTTTTAATCGTGTAATCTTGGCATTTAGTCTGTTTATCTTTGCCTGTGGTGCAACGCATGCATTATCAGCCGTCACGGTTTGGACACCGATTTATGAATTATCAGCATGGATCAAGGTTTTTACTGCTTTAGTTTCAGCGGTTACAGCCGTTATGCTTTGGCCATTGTTACCTAGATTGTTGAAAGTTCCTTCTGCAAATGACTTAGTTGAGTTGAATAAGCATTTAATAAATGAAATTTCAGTGCATGAAGCAACGAAAGAACAATTAATCGAACTTACTGCCAATTTAGACCAAGAGGTAGAACAAAGAACGTTGAAGTTAAAAAGGTCTGACCAAGTAAAAAGTGAGTTTATAGCGCATGTTAGTCATGAATTAAAGACACCATTACACGGTTTGTTAGGGTTTACCCAGCTCTTAGAAGCTGACCAAAAGTTAACGGCTACGCAAAAAGAAAAATTGGCTATTATTCACGAGTGTGGTGATTCACTATTATTAATGATCAATGACCTATTGGCAATCGGGGTGCATGATAAGGACGCGATTGATGTTGTTTATAAAAAATTAAATTTGCTAGAATTATTATCTGGGGTAGAGAAAATTGCAATACAACAATGTCAGGAAAAACAGATTGAATTTAAGTTAGCGCTATTAAATGACTTACCGGAATATGTTTTAGGGGATGCGAAACTACTTAGACAGTTATTAATTAATTTAGTCACTAATGCAGTTAAATTTACTGATGTCGGTATTGTTTATTTAAGGGTTTACCAGAACGATAATCACTTTTGTTTTCAAGTTGAGGATACGGGGAAAGGAATATCTGGGGTTGAAATGGAAAGTATTTTTGACCCGTACTATCAGACGTTTTCACCGAAAGCTAACCCCGGAATGGGGTTAGGCCTTTCCATTTGTAAAAAGATCGTAGAGATTTTAGATTCAGAGATTAAAGTTAATTCTATTGTTAATGAGGGCAGTATTTTTGAATTTACGCTTGTGCTTGAATCGATGAGTCAATTGACTGTTGATGAGTCGGCGGCGGTAATGCCTATGGGTTATAAGGGATTGGAACAAACGATCATGGTAGTGGATGATAATTTACCGAATCGACTTTTTATGGAAGATCTCTTGTTTGAAAAAGGCTTTAATGTTTTTACAGTAGCAAGTGGTGAGCAATGTTTGGCGTCTGTTAATAGTGTTAAACCGGACCTTATTTTTATGGATTTGAAAATGCCGGGTTTGAATGGTATTGAGACGACTGAAAAATTAAATGAAAATAATAATCATAGGGTTGTTATCGCTATGTCTGCCAGTGCCTTAGAGGAAGATCAAGCCGCTTTTACAGTAGCAGGAGGTGCAGGATTTTTAGCGAAACCAGTGAGCGTGGAAGCATTATTTTATTGTTTGCAACAGCATTTAGCAATTGATTGGTTGGGGGGGTATCAATTTAAAGCAGAGGTCTTGGAAAAGAAGGACAAAGTAATTCGGGTTTTGGTTGTTGATGATATTGTTGTCAACACACATTGGTTGAAAAGTATTTTACAAAAAAAAGGCTATTATGTGGATGCTATAGATACCTGTATTGGGGCACTCGAAAAACTCCAATTAATAGACTATGATTTGATGATAATAAATTTACATTTATACCAGACCAGTCAAGAAGATCGATTAAAGCTATTTTTGCATGCTAAGAAACCTATAATGCCGGTAATTGTTTTAGAAAATGCAAGTAATAAAGAATCTGAGTCACACCTGTTAAGATCAGATGTAGTTAGTTATTACTTGGAGTTACCTGTTGATTGGAAAAAGCTGGATGGGGTTATTTCGGCTCTTTAAAGCGTAATAGTAGTTTGTTTTTAGTGGCTCACGGGCCAACTTATTTAAGGGTTAATAAGACATTAATATCAGAGCACTTTTAAGTGCGTATATTCTTTGTTTAGTAAACTAAACTAAATCAGTAGCATCTTGAGGGGCGAGTGTTCTTATGAAGGGTTGGATTTATATTATTACGAATCTGGCTATGCCGGGCTTAGTGAAAGTAGAGTTGAGTAATCAACAACCGGAAGCTAAAGAATTAGCATTGAACCAAGATACAGATGACTTGCCTTTTCCCTTTGTGATCGAACACAAGGTTTCAATAACAGTTCCGCAAACTTTTCGAGGTCTTAAAGAGCAACTGGCTGTTTTTGATGCCGGTAAGGGTTGGTATCGACGTAATGTCTCGCAAGTCATCTTCTCACTGAGTAATTTACAAAAGGATGAGGATAGCCCCACAGGTAATGATGGCGGCAGTGGTGTCAATAAGAATCTCTCTGATGAAGAGCGTAACCTTGCCAGTATTCAGGAAGTTCAGGAATGGCGGAGTTATATTGGTGCTCAAGGTTTTTATGCTGAGCAAAATATTAAGAAGCACTATAAAATCATGTTGGAAGCAACCTATTATGAACCGTCTGTTTGGAAGTATTGTTTATTTACTTTTATAACAATTTTATTGTTAATAGAATTTTTGGATGTGGGTGGGAGTGTTTTATTTTGGGGTATTCTCACTTTGAGTATTGTCATTATTTTATTAATAAAAGAATACTTAGACGGACGTATGCGCGTTGAATCTGAACAACTTAGGATTAAAGCACAATGTGCTGATGAGATAGCGCAAGTGCGTGCTAAATTTCCTGACGAATCAGAAGATATTAAGTTTGAAAGGCTTCAAGATGAAGAGATAGAACAGTTGTCAGTTTCTCTGACTATTGAAAATAGAGAAGGGCGCTTCTTTGTAGTGGGGGGGATGGTTAATAAGAACCGTACTGTAACTATTACTAAAGTGTTTTTACAGTTAGCATTGGAACAGGAAAAGCGTTTTGTCAGTGTTAAATTACAGATGTATTTATTGCCGTTAGGTAAAACTGAGATTATGGAATCGGTATCGGAAATAGAAGGCCCATTTCAATGTAAAATTATACAAGCACACGGTTATGTGAGGGCATAAGGGCTCTGGTTATTTGGGAGTCATGTTATAAATTATTGGCGGGTTCGGTCGCATTGAGATCGGTCAGGAACCGGTTAAATACTCCGGTTAAAAAGGGTAAAACAGTCATGAGCCGGTGGTCAGCGTTACAAACAGTAAGGTCGGCAGAGTAGTGTTGGCAAAATTTCCAACTGTTTTCAGGGGGAACAACGGTATCTTGCCAGCCGTGAACCACCGTTATTGCACGGGTTGGTATATTAAAAGTACTTCGTTGATAACCCGGTAAATAGAAAGCCGGTGCCAGTAAAAAAAGTCCTTGCGGGTTCAATGTTTCAGCGGCTACGGCACAGACATAAGCGCCCATGCTCGAGCCGACTAAGACGATTTCATCAAATTCAGACCAGTCTGTTGCCAGTAATTGTAAGACTCGTTCGTCAGGATTATTCTGGCCGCGGTAATCAATACTTTGGATCTCATAGCCCTGTTTTTCGGCAATTTGGGTGAATGCGTGTGTTTTAGCGCTATAGGGCTGACTGTCTTTCCCGTGGTTGTAAATCATTATTTTTCGCATAACTTGAATACTTTAAATGTGAGCGTAATGGCTTTAAGGGTAGAAAGGACCTTTGTTTATCAGGATGTTATTGATTTTATAGCGTTAAATATTGATGGTTTCTTGATATAATAGCCACGGTTTTTTTTGTAGTCATCTCTTTTTGAATAATTTAGTTTAAAGTTTTTGTCAATTGTGCCGTAGCACATGATTTTTCTGTTGTATTTATAAGGGTTATTCCTATATGACGGGCACTTCATCTGGAGGTGTGTTTTAGAGCGTTGTATTTGTTAATTTGAGGAGTTTTGAAGTTGGTTAAATCGTATTATAGTGCTTGGGTGTTAGGATTGATGTCGGTCATATTTTCATTGCCGGTAGCAGCCTCTGGGTCGTCGTTAACAAATTTGCATTCAACAGAGTCATCTTTAGGCGTGGTTGCGATTGTTATTTTTGTTATTGCTTATGGGTTGGTTATTGCTGAGGAGTTTATTCACCTTAGAAAGTCAAAACCGGTTTTGCTCGCAGCAGGTGCCATTTGGGTGTTGGTTGCTATACTGGGTAAGCAGGTTGAACACGGTCATGAAATTGTAGAGGCAGCACTCAATCATAATCTTTTAGAGTATGCTGCATTATTGCTGTTTTTATTAACAGCCATGATATATGTCAATGCGATGACCGAGCGGGGTATTTTTGAAGCGCTACGGAGTTGGTTAATTAAGAAAGGCTACAGTTACCGAAAATTATTTTGGATTACCGGTTTTCTAGCCTTTTTTATATCGCCGATTGCCGATAACTTAACCACAGCCCTTTTGATGGGCTCAGTGGTGCTGGCAGTAGGTTCTGATAAGCCTAAGTTCGTCTCCCTTTCGTTTATTAATATTGTTGTTGCAGCTAATGCAGGGGGTGCGTTTAGTCCCTTTGGTGATATTACAACCTTAATGGTTTGGCAGTCAGGTCACGTAGACTTTTTTGGTTTTTTTGCGCTTTTTATTCCTAGTGTGGTCAATTTCTTGGTGCCTGCTTTGATTATGGTTTTTGCGATTCCTACCGGTTTACCTGAGACCAGTGGTGCTGCGGTAGCGGTTAAGAAAGGCGGCTTTGTTGTGTGCGGGTTATTTGTTGTGACCATTGCCACGGCGGTTTGTTTTGAGCAGTTATTACATCTGCCGCCATTTTTGGGAATGATGACCGGTTTATCCTATTTATTTTTCTTTTCTTATTATCTTAAATTACACGATAAAAAAGAGAATCCTGAGATTAGTGAATTCAATATTTTTAATAAAGTAGCTCAGGCTGAGTGGGATACCTTGTTTTTCTTTTTTGGGGTAATCTTTTGTGTCGGTGGTTTAGGCACCATGGGTTATTTAGCCGAAGTGTCTGAAATGGTTTATGGTGGTTGGGGGCCGACGGTAGCCAATATTGTGGCCGGTTTATTTTCTGCTGTGGTCGATAATATTCCGGTGATGTTCGCTATTTTATCAATGTCACCTGAAATGGATGTTTCACAATGGTTATTGGTGACGTTAACGGCTGGAGTGGGCGGTAGTTTATTGTCAGTCGGGTCTGCAGCAGGTGTAGCCTTAATGGGACAATCTAAAGGAAACTATACTTTCTTTGGCCATATGCGCTGGAGTTGGGCAATTGCTTTAGGGTACATAGCCAGTATTTATACCCATCTTTTGATCAACGGATAACACACACGGTGATTTAAACCGAGGGTTAACCGCGGTGATTGGCAACAGTTTGCGTTGCTTTTGCGGCGTTAGCCTGAAGAGCAATGGCTTCTGGGTTATTTTGATAATGACAACGGACAGTCGTAGCAATCATTTTTTTAGTGTGATCGTCTATAGGACAGAGGCTCTGTTCGGGTAAAACAGCGAGAATGTTAGCTAATAGCTGGTTTTGAGGCGGTGGTAGTTTTTTTTGCCACATTGTCAGCAAGGGTTTATTAATATTGGCTGGCAGTGACGCTAAAATGCCGATATCGTTTTGGTCATGGATGAGTAATCCTGAGGTTGTGCCGCGATCCAGTGTTAAGACTTGCAGAAAATATAAGGTGTGATAATCCAGTTGTTGTTGGTAATGTGCTTCGGTGATAACGGCCGATTGTGTGACGGCTTGTTTGAGTAGCGTTAAGTAACAGCGAATGACTGCTTGCCCGAAAGTACCGGCAAACTGGCTATCCGCTTCGGGGCGTTCTGTTTGATAACCTTCAAGGTAAAAATGCGCAACGCCGCGGTGGCGTTTGAGTATCGGAATATAAAAATACCGGTCGCCTTGTAAACTAGCCTCTAAATAATTTTTGGAAGCGACGGTTTTAAGGCAGTTATTAAAGGTCTGTGTCGCATGATTATCTTCAATCGCCGGATTTAAATCGGCCATCAACCGCCAAAACCCCGTTTTGTTTTTAAATTCAGTCCAACTAAGGTGTAAATGTAAAGAAGGGGCCAATGGATGGTGGGGGTGAATAATCGTTGAAAGGGCCGTTGCTGAACCGAGTTTTTTGCCGGGTAAATCATCATAATGTACTTGGGAAATATTGACAGAACTTCGATTAAAAAGCGGGCCGGTTAAACCAAAGCGGTTGCCGCCGCCGTGGCGACCTTGGTCACGAAACCATTCAGAATGATGCGTTTCACACGGCATTCCAACAGACTGAGCGACAGTTTCAAGGCCGTTTGCAAAAGTTAATTGTAGCCGTGAAACGAGACGATAAGCATCGCCTGCAGCGCGAGAATTTGAGTTTATTAGTTCAGACATAAGTTGGACCGAAATTATTTCCTGTCAGGGTAAAGCGTTATTTTATCAGTGATTGATAGTATGCTGGCTAACAAATCAAACGGGCATTGCGTTTGCTGGTTAGGTTTAACCCCGATAATAAAATCAGCTCAGGAAACGATTATTTGTCAGGTGACCCTTTTAGGTCTTATTATGGCGGGCATGAAATTATTATTAATGACACCGCCGATGACCCAACTGAATACGCCATATCCGGCAACGGCGTATTTAACGGGTTTTTTAAAGACACAGAACTATCAAGTCGCCCAGCGTGATATAGCCATTGAGCTATTATTAAAGGTATTAACGCGATCCGGGCTATTGACGATTTATGCGCTTATTGAGCAGCGCTTTGAAGCGGTTGATGATGACGAATTGCCAGATGTTATTTATGCTTTTTTAGCTGATTTTCAGCGTTATGTGAATGGTGTTGAGCCCGTTGTTCGTTTTTTACAAGGCCAAGACCCGAGTTTAGCGATACGTATTGCATCCAGAACCTTTTTACCCGAAGGACCTCGATTCGATGTCATAGGAGATATGGAATCTACGCAAGGCGATGTTCTAGGGGCCGCATTTGGTCAACTGGGTATTCAAGATAGAGCTAAGTTCTTAGCAACGTTATTTATTGATGATTTATGTGCCGTTATTCAAGAGGGCGTAGACCCCTTTTTTGAGGTGACGCGTTACGGTGAACAACTGGCCGCCTCTAATCCGCAGTTCGATGATCTTTATCGTGAGTTGCAGAATGGTTCCGGTTATTTAGATCGTCTGATGGAAGGGTTAGTTAATGAGGCCCTAGAGCAAGAGCAACCCAGTGTCGTGGGCATTACCGTACCTTTTCCGGGGAATATGTTGGGGGCATTAAAAATCGCTCATTTTTGTCGATTAAAAGACCCTGCGATTAAAATTGTTTTAGGCGGTGGTTTTGTCAATACGGAACTGCGGCAGCTCAAGGAGCCGCGGCTTTTTGAATATGTCGATTATATTTGTTTAGATGACGGCGAGCGGCCGTTATTAACCTTGTTAGAACATCTACAAGGCGATCGCCAACAATCTGAGTTAGTGCGCACTTTTTATTTAAAAAACGCACAAGTCCATTTTAATCAGAACCTAAGTTTGCATGATATTCCCCATAAATCAGTGGAAACGCCGAGTTATGAGGGCTTACCCTTAAAGCGTTATTTATCCTTGTGTGAAATGTTAAATCCGATGCACAGGATCTGGAGTGATGGACGTTGGAATAAACTAACCCTAGCGCATGGCTGTTATTGGGCACAATGTAGCTTTTGTGATATTAGTTTAAATTATATTGGCCAATACGATGAAGCCGGTGCCGATATTATTATTGAACGTATTGAGGCCTTGATTGCTGAAACCGGGGTAACGGGGTTTCATTTTGTCGATGAAGCCGCTCCGCCTAAAGTGATGTTTGCTTTAGCCAAACGGTTGATTGAGAAGAATTTAGTGATTAGTTGGTGGGGTAATATCCGATTTGAAAAAACATTTACGCCGGAAAAATGTCAGTTACTAGCAGACTCGGGGTGTATTGCGATTAGTGGCGGTCTTGAAGTGGCTTCAGATCGTTTATTAACCTTAATGAAAAAAGGCGTCACCGTAGAACAGGTTGCAAGAGTGACCAAAGGCTTTGCCAATGCCGGTATTTTGGTTCATGCGTATTTGATGTATGGCTTTCCAACACAAACAGAACAAGAAACCGTAGATTCATTAGAGCGCGTTAGGCAATTAATGGCGCAAAATTGTATTCATTCTGCCTATTGGCATCGTTTTGCTGCAACAATTCACAGTCCTGTGGGGCAGCAACCAGAAGACTATCAAATCACCTTAATCCCTAATGAGAATGTGTTGTTTGCTGAAAATGATATTCAGTATCAGGATTCGGTTAATACCGATCATGCCCGTTTAGGCTTGGGTTTGAAAAAAGCCCTTTATAACTATATGCACGGAATAGGCTTTGATTATCCGGTCGAAACGTGGTTTGAAACACCGGTCAATAAGACCACGGTACCATCCGATTTGATTGAGAAGGCGACTGCATTGATTGAACCGATACAAAATTCCTATGAAAATGATTAAAACTTTAATGGAAAATGATGCCAAGGCAGGCGCTGTCAGTTGGGTGGGTATTCGCCCTGGCAAAAAGAAACCGTTGCAAAGTTGTTCGGTAGTTCAGGTTAATCCAGAGCACGGTTTAGTCGGGGATCATTACAGTGCCAACAGTAAGAAGCGCCAAGTCACTTTGATTCAAGCCGAACATATTGCTGCACTTAATTCTTTTTTAGATCGTGACATTACCCCTGAACAATTACGTAGAAATATCGTTGTTGAAGGCTTTAATTTATTGTCGTTAGCCAAAAAGCACTTTGAAATTGACGGGGTGATTTTACAAATGACCGGCTTGTGCCATCCCTGTTCGCGTATGGAAGAAGTCTTAGGGTGCGGTGGTTATAATGCCATGCGTGGTCACGGTGGAATTACCGCCACGGTGATAACGGCGGGTGAGATAAAACGTGGCGCTAAAATCGTCAGCCTCGCTGACAGCTAACGAAGAGTAAAGAAAAGGGTAATAGCCGTGCTACCTAGCACATTATTTAAGTCAGTTTATTATGCGCCGGACAATTGTAACGCTACAGGAGCCACCTAGACTAACAACAAGTTGAGCGGGTGGCTGTATCGTTTTGAAGGCCGTACACATAGTCAGCATTCATCATGAATAAATACCGCCCTTAGTGTTGTGGGTCAAAGTGTCTTTGGGGTTAGGTATGTCTTTATATAAACAATTATTGGTATTGGTTTCGTGTTTATTTTGCATGATCTTTAGTGTTAATTATGCTGTGAGTGTTCATAACACCATGGAATATTTACAGGTTGAGTCCAAGATTCATGCGCAAGACACGGCGACATCATTAGGCTTGTCATTAAGCCCACACCTTTTAGCAGAGGATGTCTCGGTAGTAGAGACCATGATGAACTCTATTTTTGACCGGGGTTATTATAAAGAAATTAATTTACTCGATCCTGACGGTGAAACAATTGTGGCATTGAAAAATGACCAGCCCATAGAAGGCGTACCGTCATGGTTTGTTGCGTTATTGGCCATGGAAACAGCTGTTGCTGAAAGTGAAATGAGTGCCGGTTGGGTCGTGGCCGGTGTTGTGCAAGTGACCATTAATCCAGGCGTTGCTTATTTAAAGCTCTATGAGCAAGCGCAGCATGCGGGGATGTTGTCTTTAACGATGTTTGTGGTATCGGTCGGTATTTTATTTTTTACCTTGAAATATATTTTATTGCCCTTGAAGAATATGGAGCAGTTATCAATAGCGATTGCTAAAGGTCATTTTGGCCGTATAGAAAAAATGCCACGAACCACTGAGTTTAAAAATGTGGTGATCGCGATGAACCTGATGTCCAGTAAGGTTAAGGGCATGATGGATAATTTAAACAGTAAATTAAAACGTATTGGGGAGGCCATTCAACACGATGAACTGACGGGGTTAATCAAGAAAAATGGTTTTGATACCGCGTTAAAACAATTGATTTCACATGACGTTAATGGTTTTGTCATACTGATTAAGGTGGACGATTTAGCGGGTTTTGTCGAACAACAGGGTATGGCAACAACAGACCTTCTGTTAAAAGATTTTGCTAATGTATTAGCAGAAAAAAGCCAAGATTCAGCACAGTTCTTAGTTTCAGCCTATCGTTTTTATGGGGGGGAGTTTGCGTTGTTAGTTAAAGCGATTGCTGAGAACCAAGTCTTAGAGTTGGCAAAACAGCTACAAGATGATTTTCATACATTAGGCCAAAAATATAACAAAGCAGCGGTGGCGCATATGGGTATTACGCCATTTAATTTTTTAGATACCAATGATGATGTATTGAATGCAGCGGGCGAAGCTTTTGAAGAAGCTAAATTAATTGGGGTTAATGGGTTTTGCTTAAGAGAGCGGAGTGAACAAGCCAGAAACGTTGAGCAGTGGCATACCCTAGTGGCAGAAATTGTTAGCAAGAGTCGCTATCAAGTCGATTATATCCAGCAAGTGAAGGCGTTAAAGGGTAATAACGCTATTTTAGAAGAGGCGTCGATGCAGGCGCAAACAGAATCTGGAGAGTTGATACCGGCGCGTATATTTGTCTCCATTGCAGAGAAATTTAATTTAATAACGGAGCTCGACAAAGGGGTAATTAGTACCGTAATCAGTCAATACAACAGTAACCCGAAAAAGCATCCGGTTGCGGTTAATTTATCGTTAGCGTCTATTCAGGATGTTGATTTTAGAAACTGGCTTAAACAATTGATGATAAAGAATAAGCAGTTACATCAACAGCTTGTTTTTAGTGTTTCAACATTTTCCATCGTCAAAGATATTAAGACTTATGAATCGTTTGTATCCTTTATTCATGATCATAACGGGTTAGTCATGTTAAAGCGTTTTGAAACCCACTCCATGTCTATTGAAGGGGTTAAAGATTTAAAACCGGATTATATCCGCTTGTCGAGAGATTTAAGTAATGACGTTCATAGCGATTCAGGCAAACAACAGTTTATTCAGTCGATGCAGGAATTAGGGCATTTACTCGGGGTCGTTGTGTTGGCCGAAAGTGTTAGCGATCACCGTGATATTAATTATTTTAAAAAAGTAGGCCTTGTGGGGCTTAGTTTGAGTCACTTAAACGCTTAACTGTTATTGATTATTTTCAGAGTAGGTTCTCTCAAGTGGTTTTACGATTATTAATAGGGGCGGTGCTGTTTTATGGCCTCAGTGTTGCGGCACAAATAGATTTAACCGCTCAATTCATTCAACGTATAGAAAAAAAATTTGGCGCTCAAGCGGCAAAGAGAGTGGTCACCTGGCGGGATTTAATGGCTGTTAAATCAACGCAAACTGAGCACGAAAAATTAACGAGGGTTAATGACTTTTTTAATCAACGCACTCGGTTTGTGGACGATAGTAAGCTTTGGAATGTTAAGGATTATTGGGCAACGCCTTTGGAGTTTTTAGTGAAAGGGGCCGGTGATTGTGAAGATTATGCTATTGCTAAATATTTTACCTTGAAGGCGTTAGGGGTTGACGATAAAAAAATGCGTTTAACCTATGTTAAGGCGCTTAAATTAAATCAAGCACATATGGTGTTAACGTATTTTGAAACACCGCGTTCAGTGCCATTGATTTTGGATAATTTAGATACCGCTATTAAACCGGCATTACAACGAAAAGATTTATTACCGGTTTACAGTTTTAACGGTACCGGTCTGTGGTTGGCAAAAGCCCAAGGGCGCGGTAAAAAAGTGGGTCAGTCAAGTCGAGTCAATTTATGGCGTGATTTAAATGCCCGCATGGAAAAGGTTAGTTTTTAGGTATCAGAAATGTTGTCAATCATAGTGCTGACAACCACACTTAGGAATGGGGTCATACCCAGTATGAATGCTTGTTATGGGACTTAGTGCCCGGTGAATTAACACGTAGTTATCGCGACAGTAAAATTGGCTTTGCTGATTTCTAGACTACGCTTCGCAACAGGTTGACCTAAAGCTTAGAACCTTGTCAGGGTCATATTTTATTTAATCTTAACGCCCACAGAGCGTAATTTTAATGTGGTTATGAAGGATTTAGAATCGTTTTTTTTAGAGCAGTTAAAACAGTCAGGAACGTTGTCCAACGCTGATTTGGCTAAGGCGTGTAATATGCAGGCCCGTACCTTGGATCATTCTTTATCACACTGGTTGATTAAGTTAGGCTTGTGTTCTGATGATGAGGTAGCCAAGACATGGTCTAAGGTGTTGGACTTACCGGTAGTGAATACCGCTAATTTTTCCGGGTATGACTTCACAGATTGTGAAGTCTCGGTAGATTTTCTAAAACATCATCATGTTGCCGGTTTAGCGGCGGACCGTGAATCTATCACCGTTGCGGTTTGTGAAGGAGGCAGTGATTATATCGATAACGCATTAAATTTGCTGACCGGCAAGAAAATCATTAAGAAAATTGCCCGGTTGTCAGAGATCGACGTACTTTTGCAAACACAATTTAACCACCCTGAAGATGCTGAAGAGATTGAACAAAGTCATGTCGATGTTGTGAACCTCAATGATGATGATTTAGAACATTTAAAGGATTTGGCAAGTGAGGCGCCGGTTATAAAAACGGTAAATCATATTTTGCAAAAGGCGGTTGAGGACCGTGCCTCAGATATTCATTTTGAACCCTTCGAGCGAGTATTAAAAATTCGTATGCGTATTGATGGGGTGTTATTTGAAGTAGAAGATTTGATTTCTGTGTCGTCCGCGGCCGTATTATCACGCATTAAATTAATGGCCAAAATGAATATCGCAGAAAGGCGTTTACCTCAAGATGGGCGCATTAAATTTCAGGTGCAGGGAAAAGAATTAGATCTTAGAGTTTCAACGATACCGACCTTGTTTGGTGAAAGTATTGTTATTCGGGTTTTGAGTCAATCGGCGGTCACACTGGAGTTTTCGGTGTTGGGTTTTGATGATAATCATGCTCAACGGTTCATTGAAACGTTAACAGAACCGAATGGAATTGTACTGATAACAGGGCCTACCGGGAGTGGTAAGTCAACCACACTCTATAGCGCATTAAAACGATTAAATAATGCGGCACGAAAAATAGTGACGGTAGAAGATCCGATTGAATATCAACTCCAAGGGATCAATCAAATTCAAGTGCAATCAAAAATTGGCTTGAGTTTTGCAAAAGCATTAAGAGCCATTCTTCGTCAGGACCCGGATGTCATTATGGTCGGTGAAATGCGTGATGTAGAAACAGCGCAGATAGCCGTGCAATCAGCATTAACCGGACACTTGGTGTTATCAACCTTACATACCAATAATGCCAGTGCAGCGGTGACACGATTAATCGATATGGGCTTAGAACGGTATTTACTCACGTCGACAATCAATGGCATTTTAGCGCAGCGATTAGTCCGAAAATTATGCCCCGAATGTAAAGAGCCTTACCAAGGGTCTATTGAAATGAACGGCTGTGTGGATGTAACTGATGGTTCAAAAGAGGCGGTGAGCACCTTATACCGTGCGCGCGGCTGTTCTGAATGTCATGGCGTCGGTTACCGAGGCCGCATGGCTATTTTTGAGTTTTTGAAAATGTCAGAATCAGTTGCCCATCTGCTGTTAGAACATGGCTCTGAACGTCAAATTCAAGAGCAAGCCATTAAAGAAGGCATGCAATCGATGTATCTCGATGGTATGGCAAAAGCACGGCTAGGTATAACCGCCGTGGAAGAAGTCTTGAGAGTCATCAGCGATAGTTAGCGATGCCATTTTATTCTTATAAACTCATTAATGGTCGAGGCGAAGTAGAAACAGGAACTCGGCATGCTAAAGGTGAAGCGGTTATCGTAGAGGCCTTACAGCGAAAGGGGTGTATTCCATTAGAGCTTAAGGTGGTTCGTGAACCTGGATGGCTGGCGTTAAAGGGTTCTGGTCAAAGCCCACGGTTGAATCTAAGGCAGTTATTATTATTGACCAGTGAACTCGCAGTGTTAGTCCAGTCAGGGTTACCGTTAGATCAGTCGTTGTTAATCGTAGCGCAATTAACCGAGCAAGATGAACAGTTAAATACCCAAGTGCTGCAATTAGTGGATGATATCAACACCGGGCTGCCATTATCAGAGGCGATGGAAAATCAACCCGAGTCATTTAATTCATTTTATTTAAGTATGGTAAAAGCGGGTGAGATGGGCGGTGATTTAGGCGGCTCTTTGAACAGTTTGACAGGCCATTTAAAGAAAACCCAAGCGATTAAGCAGACCGTCGTCTCAGCGATTATTTATCCGGTTATTTTGGTCATCATGTCGGTTATTTCTATGGCGGTGATGTTGGTTTTCGTGGTCCCCCAATTTAAACAAATGTTTGAAAATGCCGAACAGGCATTGCCACTCTTAACGCAAATAGTGTTAGCCGTAGCCGATGCAACACTACGTTACGGGTGGGTTATGGTGCCGCTTGTCATGGTGTTAGTTGGCGTTATCGGTATGCAGTTAAAAAACCCGAAAGGGCAGGCAAAATGGGAGCGGCGGTTACTGAAAATCCCATTATTAGGGGAGATTATTATTAATAAGGAAGTGGCTGCTTTTAGTCGAAGTCTTGAAGCCTTATTAGTCAACGGGGTCCACATCGACAAGGCGTTGAGGTTAGTGAGAGACACGGTTAGTCACAGTCTGACGGCTGACTTGGTAAAGCAAACCATCGGGCAGTTAAAAGAGGGCGGTAAATTATCTGAAACATTAATGGCCAGTGATTGGTTTCCGATTATGGCAGGGCAATTAATACGCGTAGGTGAGGAAACAGGCAATCTGGATGAAATGTTATCAAGGGTTGCTGAGTTGTATGAAAACGAAGTTCAAATAGCGATACAACGTCTGTTGTCAATTTTAGAACCGTTATTGATAGTGCTATTAGGGTTAGTAATTGGAACCATTATCGTGTCTATTTTATTGGCCATTTTGAGTGTGAATGATTTAGCTTTTTAGAGGAATGAGATGATGCAGAGTATTAAAAATTCAGCAATAAAAGGGTTTACCTTATTGGAACTGTTAGTGGTTTTAGCCATTATTGCCTTATTGATGGGGGTGGTTGGGCCTCAAGTGATGAAACATTTAGGAACCTCAAAAACCAAGGCCGTAAAAGTTCAAATAGAAGATTTGTCGTTGGCGTTAGATATGTACAAGTTAGATGTGGGTGTTTATCCATCAACAGAGCAAGGGTTAGACGTTTTGGTCGTAAAACCAGAAACAGTGAGAAATTGGATCGGTCCATATTTACGAAAATCTTTTATACCTAAAGATGCTTGGGCCAATGAATACCACTATCAGTACCCAGGCGAACATGGCCCTTTTGATTTATTTAGCTATGGGGCTGACAACACTGAGGGCGGAGAAAATGAAGATCAGGACATAAACAGTTGGGAATAAAATATTCAACGGATAGGTCCTCTGGTTTTACGATTATTGAATTAATCGTTGTATTGATTATTGTGTTATTAGGGATGACAGTAGTCGGTGCTAATCTTTCAAAAGTAAGTCCTGCGCTACAGTTAAAAACCGTCGGCGGTGAAGTCATTTCGGCATTGCGGTTGGCAAGAACTCAGGCCGTCAGTACTCAACAGGCTGTTTCGGTGCGCTTTAATCTGTACGAGAATACCTATCAAGTACAAGGGCAGCAGACTTTAAAACTACCTGAGGATTTAACGTTGAGTCTGGTTATTTTAAGAAAAAATTATGCAGGAAATGAAATCGCATCAATCATTTTTTATCAAGATGGATCATCCAGTGGAGCCCAGGTGTTGTTGGAATTAGCTAACCATAAAAAACAGATTGAAGTGAATTGGTTAACCGGAAAAATCACTAGGCTAGGGACATAACATGAAAGGGGTGGCCGTTAAAAGCGCTGGTTTTTCAATGATCGAAGTCTTGGTCGCTTTTTCGATGATGGCGATTACCACCATGGTCGTTATGAAAATATTCGCCACCGGATTGAGAAGCGCTGGGGTATCTGAAGATTATTTATTAGCCGCTCAATTGGCTAATGGCTTGTTAGAAAAGGTGACGGTTTCAGAGACCCAAGCCACACCGGTGACCAGTGGTATAAGTGCTGAAAAGTATCGCTGGCATATTTTAGAAAATGTTCTGGATCAAGGGTCAGTTAAGGACAGCGTGCACTTAAAGGAAGTGACGGTCCGTGTTGCTTGGGGGCGTACACCGTCAGAGCGCCAGATCCAATTAGTTAAGTTAATGTTAACAGAAGCTAATGAATAAAAGCGGGTCGAACCAAAGAGGCTTTACGCTGATAGAAGTGCTGATTGCAATGACCCTGTTTACTATCATGATGGTCTTGGCTTTTAACGCGTTTAGTTTAGGGAATAAAAGCTGGGCCAGTATGGGTTCGCGATCACAACGGATGCATCAGATCGATATGGTTTATCGTTTTATTAACCAGAATTTATCTACCGTGGGAGGGCTGTCGGTGGAGGATTTACCGCCAGACAGCGCGCAGTTTAACGGTACTGAAGACGGCTTTACGTTTATAGGCCAACTCAAGCACAATCCAGATCGAAAAGGCTGGCATGAATTTACCCTAGCATTTAATGCCAACGAAGGCGTGCTAACGGTTTCACTAAAACCCTTTTACCCGAGAATTAATGGCCATGATTTACCCAGTGAGACAGTGATTTTGGTCGACGATATAGCCGATTTCACCGTGCACTATGCCGCACGGGTAGAGAGTGAAACACAATCACTATGGCGTGATCAGTGGCAAACACAATCGCTCCCCAAAGCGGTGAAGTTACAACTGGCCTCAAAAGATGCTCGATACTGGCCAGAATGGGTTTTTGCTATAAAAATAGATGACTCAAGAGCTGATCGTTCAACCGGTAATACCAGAGCGGTTATGGATTTATGACCGGTTCATTTGCGCCTAAGGATAAAGGCTTTGCCTTGATTGCGGTGATATGGATTTTAGTGTTATTGATAATGCTGGCATTAAGTTTCACTAAAATTTTGCGTCAGGAAAGTGATTTAGGCAGAACGGTTTTAACAGGATTTCAACAACAAGCGTTTGCAGCGTCAGGGATCAGTGTGGCAAAAAAAATGTTAACGCGACCTGTCGCTGAACGTTGGATACCAGACGGGCGTATTTATAGCTTTAATTTTCAGGGCGCTGAGATTCGCGTTAGAGTTTTTTCAGAGCGAGGCAAAATAAATCTGAATACTGTCGACGAGGGCTTATTAGACCGGGTTTTAATGCCTGCAATACCCAGTACAGATGAGCGCCAAACATTGGTTCAGGCGATTCTAGATTGGCGTGATTCGGACGATTACCGGCGTTTAAGAGGCGCTGAATATAAGCAATACGAACAATCGGGGTTATTTTATAGACCCAACAATAGTTTGTTTTCCTCCGTACAACAATTGCAATGGGTTTTAGGCATGAGCGATGTTGTTTATGACTATTTAAGACCGTTATTCACCGTGTGGTCAAAAGGTAACAAGGTCGATAGGACACTGGCCTCTGTTGACGTACTCAATGGTTTAGAGGGTCTTGAAAGTCATACCGTTATTGACCTTTATCAACAGCGCATGCTAACGGTGGAAGAGGAGGGTAGTACAGGGCAAATAAGGCGGGGCAGCGATAGCAATACTGAAGAGCAGTACTATACTCTGATCGCACAAGCAAAGGTCGGGGATCAACTGAGTAAAGGAATTGAAGCATTGGTAAAGACAAATAAGGCAGGGTCCAATATACCCGCAGTGAGTACTGTAATGTGGCAAGAGACCGATCCCTCACAATCTTTATTTGCGGCCGCGTTAGAGCCCCTCGTGGTTGGGTATTCGTTATGAATTTACAGCAAGAAATTGAGCTTAAAGGTGTTAAACAATTTTTTCAGTGGTGGTTATCAGAATTGGAATTTTTAATTCCCGCTGTTATCAAGAAAGTTTTTTTCAGGCCTCAGGTACAACTTAATTTTGAACTGAAAGATCAACAGTTAACAGTCACTCAATTAGCGCAACAATCCACGGCAGCGGTGGTTAAACAGTTTCCGTTAACCGATGCAGGGCAACAAGGTTTTGAACGCTGGATTTCAAAATTAAGAGCCGATAACGTAGTGCACTGTGTATTTAAATTAAATCCCGGCCAGGCGGTTGAAAAGACCGTGATGTTACCGGCAGCAGCGAAAGATAATTTCAAACAACTGATCGGATATGAGCTCGCTCGGCTTACCCCTTTTAACCCGCAACAAGTTTATTATGACGCCAAAATACTAACGTTACCTGATGACCCGCAAGTAAAGGTCTATTTAGTTGTAGTGCCAAGAACGGTGGTCGATCAAGCCATGGCGTATTTAAAGGCATGGCAAATTCCAGTTAAACAGGTGTATTACACCGACGCCTCAGAAGTGACCGAAGCGATTGCTTTGCAATGTAATTTATTACCCGAAAGGCGGAAAGTACCTAGGGTACGCAATTGGCGGACTTATTCGCGTTTAGGTTTATCGGCACTGGTGGTGTTATTACTCGCAACGATTCTTTTTTTTCCGATGTTATCTCAGCAGTATTTTTTAAAAAAGGTAAAAGAAGACGTTAATGCTGACCAAAAATCTATCAGGAAGCTGAATTATGAGCAATCTTCACTGAAGACCCAGATCGCCGATGCCAACCGTTTGATAGCTAAGAAAAAGGCGATGCCGGATGTGTTAGCGGTTCTTACTGAGTTAACCGTGCGTTTAGATAACCAAACGTATTTAGTCGGTTTTGTTTATAAAGAATCAGTGCTGAGTATTGAAGGTTATTCTGCGGCGGCATCCAGCCTGATTGCAACGCTAGAGGCATCAACTATGTTAAAAGATGTTCATTTTTCATCCTCGGTTAAGCAAAATAACAGGACCGGGTTAGAACGATTTAAAATTAAAATGACAGTGCTCTCAACCTAGGTTAAGTTTATGGAAATCTCTGAGCGTGTTAAAGCCACTGGGTTAGTGATTCTTTGTTTGTTAGGGTTGTTGGGGTTTGTAATCGTACCGGTGTTGATAACCACGGATGATTTATATCAAGAGCGGCAAGATTTAGAGCAACGGCGGGTTAAAATTAAAGCCAGTGTTAATAAAAAGGATGCCGCATTACAACAAATAAAGATAAAGAAAAAAGAATTGTCAGAAAGCACCCTTTTTTATCCGTCTGTGACGCCGGCATTAGCATCGGCACAACTCCAAAAATCGTTGACTACATTAATAACCGAAGTGGGGGGAGAGTTATCGAGCACACAAGTCTTAGCTGTTGCCCAAGACGGTCCTTTTAATAAAATCAGCCTGAGTGTAAAACTCGCTATGGATATTGTTTCATTGCGCAAACTGTTGTATGAAATTGATACCACAACGCCGTTACTATTTTTAACCGATTTAACGATCAAGCAGCGCCATAAGCGGTCTTCAAAAACACGCAAACAAACCCGATTAGAAGTCAGTTTAACGGTTGCCGGTTTTATGGGGCGATGAATTGATTATTTTGTCACGGTTAATCGGTGCATTAATAGTGTTTGTCGTTATCGAATCGGTTCTGTTGTTAGGGGGTGATTATTGGCAGCAGCTTCAACCGCCGGTAACCGATCATTCGGGCCCAGAATCTTGGGTATTAAATAAAATAGAACAACCGGTGCTAACAGCAAGTGACGAGATGATTGAGCGGCCGTTATTTCAAAAAGATAGAAAAAAGAGTGTGGTAGATATTTTAACGGTTGCAGAGGGTCCTGTGGGCGGGTCTTTTCCATGGAATTTGAAGGGTATTTATCATGATGGCACGGTTGTCAAAGCCATGTTGGTAACAAGTAGTGCTAAGCGTGAGGTGGTTAAGAAAGTAGTGGGTGATAAATTAGGCCATTGGACGATAGAGAAAATCACAGCGCAAAAGCTTTATTTAAAGAAAGGCAAGGTTGTAAAAACGCTTGATCTGTTCGATCTTAAAAAAATCACACCGAAAAAAAGAGCTGATCGTCCGCAACAAAAAAGAACCCAGCGTCCACAACGTTAAGCCTCGATTTAGGCCGGGTGAATCGATAGTCAACTACGTTCTTCTTAGTTGTTTTGTGGGTTTAATTTTTTGCCAATTACGCTAGCAATAACTGTTTTATAAACTAGGTTAAGTAACCATAAATCGTAGCGTTTTTTTAGATTTTTAGTTCCGTATGTTAACGATCTAACAACCCATACAAAAGCTGTTTTTTGTTGGCGCGAATACGGTTATACCGACCGGCATAATTTAAAGTGATGACTGATGGACCAATGAATATGGAAAACTTTTTGCTAAAAAGATTATCTGTTTTAGCCGTGTTATTAAGTTTGACCGGTTGTGAGATGCTGGGTCCAAAGCCAATGCAAATGCTCAGTTTTATACCGGGCAATCAGGAGCTAAAAGAAAACCCAAGTGCTTTGGCGGATACAAAATTAATCACGCCTGAACCCCCGGCAATAAAGAAAAAACCGTATCAATATTTTTTAACCCAAAGCACCCATAAACAGCCTGAATTAATGAGCGATGGCGTTAAAAATAAAGCGTCAGGGCAATTTCGATTAAATTTTGAACAAGCGGATTTAAAAGAATTTGTCCAGGTTGTTTTAGAAGAGATGTTAGCGGTAAATTTTACGCTCAGCCCTCAGGTGAAAGGGACGGTTAATTTACAAACCACGCAGTTGATTAATAAAGAAGATTTATTATCGGTGCTGGAAATGGTGTTAGCCATGAATAAGGCGGTGTTAATTAAAGAAAACGGTTTGTATCAGGTATTACCGAGCAGTGAGTCAGTCGGGCGAACAGCGGTTTTGGGCCAAGAGTCGTTGTCAGGGACCCACCACATGAAAATTATTCCGATTCAATACACCGAGGCAGCGCAGATTGTCGAGGTTATCAAGCCGTTGTTTGCCGGCGCTAAGGATTTGTATGTTGATCAGGCTAAAAATCTAGTACTGATCGCAGGGCCTTCTTTTCAAATAGCTAGAGCGTTGGAGATGGTGCGTTTATTTGATGTGCACCTAATGCAGGGGAAATCTTTTGCATTGTTCCCTTTGGTCTATGTTGACCCTGAAAAAATGATCGAGGAATTGCATCAGGTGTTTGGTTTGAAAGCGGGAGAAGGCGATCAAGGCGCATTACAGTTTTTAAGTATTGAGCGCTTAAATGCTGTCTTGGCGATTACCCGGCAGCCGCAATACCTAAAAAATACCGAAGACTGGATTTTAAGACTAGACCAAAGTAGTAGTACCACCTCAGGCGGGGTTAATGTCTATCGTGTACAACACATCGATGCGGTTAAACTGGCTGAAACATTAACGAATATTTTTACCGGCCAATCGTCTTTAAATAACGGCGGCATAAACGCTAATTTAGTACGGGTTACCAATCGTAAACAACCAGAGAAATCGGTTACTAAGAGATCAAAACCGGTGAGTCAAATAGCCTCGCAACAAGGGGCGATCAATATTATTGCCGATGAGTCGACCAACAGTTTGATCGTGACGGCCAGTACCCAAGATTATCAGGTGGTTAAAAAGGTATTAAAACAATTAGATGTCATGCCTTTGCAAGTCATGATCGATGCAACGATCGTCTCGGTGAGTTTAACCGACGATCTGAAATACGGTGTGCGGTGGTATTTTAGTCATTTAAATGATCAGAACGTCACGGCTTTAAATGGTTCTGGCGACAGTTTGTTACAAAGTGCCTCGGCCTTAGCGGTTGGGGCGGCGACCGGTGGTTTTGGCTATGCCTTTGCCAGCGGTAATATTAAAGCGGTGTTGAATGCCGCAGCCACAGACAATAAAATTAATGTCATCTCGACCCCCTCACTGATGGTGTTAAATAATCAGGAGGCGTTAATACAGGTCGGGGATCAAGTGCCGATCCGTACCTCGGAGTCGACTAACACCAGTGGCGGTTCTGACCCGATTCAAACCAGTGCTATTCAAATGCGCGAAACCGGCGTGGTGTTGAATGTTAAACCCCGTGTTAATGCCAATGGCTTGGTGACCTTGGAAATCAAGCAAAGCGTAGACAGGGCAATACCCACGGTGCAAAGTAATATCGATTCACCGACGATCCAACAACGTAAGATCGAAAGCACTGTGGTGGTTCAAAGCGGTGAAACGATCATTTTAGGCGGTTTAATGGCCGAAAATGATGTGATCGATTTTTCAGGAATTCCGGTATTACACAAGATACCGGTGCTGGGGGCTTTATTTGGCAGTACCACTAAAACCAAAGAGAAAACCGAGTTAATTGTGTTAATAACCCCGCGTGTGGTTGAAAACCGCTGGGATTCAAGAGCGATTACCCGAGAATTTAAGCACAAATTACGGTTTGTTTTCCCAGACGTAAGCAGTGAGTCGGCTCAATCCCCGGCGTTGATTAACAGTCCTTCATAGTGGGTTAGGTTCAGATGGCGACTATTATTTTACTCACCGAAGATGGGTTAAGGGTCGGTGGTTGGACCGATACCTTAAAGCAACACCACCGCGTTCAACTTGCGGCGACGGTTCGAGAAGTTGAGGCCTTTAAACAGCATGTAAAGGTAGATCTGATTGTTTTTGACTCGTTGTTGTTACCAATAGTGACAGAAGAGATGAGCGCGTTAATGAGCGACGGTGAAAAATTGCTGATGCTGGGTGAAAACTGTTCAGAGCAATTACAAGTCTTAGTGATGATGCAGGAAATATCGGGTTATTCAGAAATTAATATTGCCCCGGTATTGATCGACAAAACGATTAACGCGGTGTTAAACAACGAGATCTGGGTACCGCGTCGGTTGATCCCGAAAGTCATCCATTTATTAATAAAGAAAAATAACAATCAACCGTTAACGAAAAACCCCCTGTATCGTTCTTTATCGTGTTTAACCGCAAGAGAATTAGAAGTGGTGGATTTAGTGTATCAGGGCTACAGTACGGCCAAAATGGCGGCACGGTTAACCATTACCGAGCGAACCGTGAAGTCGCATTTAGGCACGGTGTTTAGTAAGCTGAAAGTCAGTGGTCGGGTGAAGTTAATCTTGCTGTTAAATGAGGTTAAAACCACAGCTGAGCGTTAGCGAACCGGGTATCTCTTGCAAAATGCAATGGCGGTTAACCCCCCTTGAATCGTCCTTTTTTTACCGGCAGTGAATTTTTTTGTGCGGTAAGTTATGATCTAAGTTATTGACTTTAAATCTGTTTTATTTATTTGCTAGTCCCCACAGGGTTAAAATCCCGCCTCTAATCATTTAGTACAATAGGCAAATTTTTTTCCCTCTTTAGACTCTGTCTTAACTATTCCATTGAGAATAGGAGTTAACCTCAGCACTTAAGGGTTAGGCCGCACCGGCTTAACCCAGGCGTTAAGAAGAAGGTGTAAGGGATTTTTTAAAAGAAAAATTCTTGAGCGAGGTCGACGATGAAAAAAATAGTAATGTTAATGGTAGTCAGTGCACTAGGGTTTTCCGGTGCGTTATTAGCCGATGACGTTTGTGACGATGTGATGGCGGCGATTGATGGTTACGATAGTTTAACGACGGCATTGGGAGATGCTAGGGATGAAGGTAATGGCGGTTTTAATTTAGACATGTGGGCGACGGTGGTCGCGACTGACGGTACCGTTTGTGCGGTGACTAAAACGGGCGCGGGGCTGAATGACCAATGGCTGGGCAGTCGGGTGATCTCGGCGCAAAAGGCCAATACCGCTAATGCGTTTAGTTTGCCGGGGTTAGCGTTATCAACGGCGAATTTATGGGCGCCCACACAGCCGGGCGGCTCGTTGTTTGGTCTACAATTCAGTAACCCGGTGGATACGGAAGTCGCCTATGACGGCGATGCTGATGATTTCGGTACAGTTGATGACCCTATGGTCGATTCCCGTATCGGTGGGGTTAATGTTTTCGGCGGCGGTTTGGCGCTTTATAGTGAAGAAGGTGGGTTGATCGGTGCGATTGGTGTCAGTGGGGACTCTTCGTGTGCCGACCATAACATTGCCTGGCGAGTACGTCATGCGCTGGAGTTAGATTATGTACCAGACGGAGTTGGCAGCCCTGGAGATAACATCATTTTTGATCTAAAAGCAGGGAAGGGTTCCAGTGAAAACTTTAGCCCAAGTGGTTTTGGGCATCCGGTGTGTACAGGAGCAGCCAATATAACTATAAATGCTGGCATGGTTGCTGAAAATCCTATTAGCAGCCCTATCTCTGAGTAAAGCTAGAAAAATAAATTCACGTTAAAGGAGTCGATTTGGGCCCGCATCAAGCGGGCCTTTTTTTGGCCCTGAAAAAGTCGTCTTGTTAACGCCCGTTTTTGCACTACAGTCATAGTCAATATGGCTAGATGCCGTATCTTTTTATCAATTATCTGGCTGTTAAAATAAATGACCGAAGCTTTGGTGTTACCTGAACATTTAGATTTGCCAACCGGTGAAGATTCACTGTTAGCAGCCTTGTTGTTTTTTGCAAAACACCACGGTCAGTCGGTGTCTGCCGAATCGTTAGTGGCAGGCCTGCCGTTGGTGAACAACCAATTAACCCCGGAGTTATTTATTCGTGCCGCCGCCCGTGTCGGCTTAACCGCAAAATTAACCCAGCGGCCTTTAATGGCCGTGTCGGGGTTGGTCTTGCCTGCTGTTATTCAGCTAAAAGATAATCGTTCGGCCGTTTTATTAGCGATCGATCCTGCGCAGCAAAAGGCAACGTTACATATCCCTGAAGCCGAAGGCGATATTGAAATAGATTTAGATGAATTAGCCTTAAACTATACCGGAAAACTGTTTTTGCTCACCCAATCGCACCGGTTTGATGAAAGAACCCCTGAATTATTAACCGTTCGTTCCCGCAGTTGGTTTTGGGGCACCTTGTTACGATCGTGGCGTATTTATCGCGATGTATTATTAGCCTCGTTGTTGATTAATCTCTTTGCCGTGGTCAGCCCTTTATACGTGATGAACGTCTACGACCGGGTGGTACCTAATCAGGCCGTTGAAACCTTGATGGTGTTAACCTCAGGGGTGTTAATTGTTTATCTGTTTGATTTTATTCTTCGAACGTTGCGCGGGTATTGCATTGATATTGCCGGTAAGAAATCCGATGTGTTGTTGTCAGCTGCGATTTTTGAACAAGTCTTAGGGATGAAGTTATCGAACCGGCCAGCCTCGGTCGGGGCCTTTGCCAACAATTTAAAAAACTTTGAAAGCGTTCGCGACTTTATTACCTCCGCAACCATTACCAGTGTGGTCGATTTACCCTTTGTGCTGGTGTTTTTAGCGGTTATTTACTGGGTCGGTGGTTGGTTGGTGGTGGTGCCTTTAGTGGGCGTTATTATCATTGCTTTGTATAGCTTTTTTATCCAAGAACCCTTGCGAGAATCGGTCGATAAAACCATGCGCGAGACAGCGCAGAAAAATGCCACCTTAATAGAAAGTCTAACGGCGTTAGAAACGATTAAAACACTTAATGCACAAGGGCCGCTTCAAAGCCGTTGGGAGCGGGCAACCGGTTATATTGCGGACTGGGGGATTAAATCACGACTGCTTTCAGCTTCAAGCACGACCGTGGCGACCACGGTGCAACAAATGGTTTCAACCGGCATGATTGTCTTCGGGGTTTATAGCATTATTGAAGGTGAATTAAGTATGGGGGGGTTAATCGCGGTGGTGTTGTTATCGGCGCGGGTCTTAGCCCCCATGGGCCAGGTGGCTGGGTTAGCGACCCGCTATTATTACGCCAAAGCGGCGTTGATAGGGTTGAATGAAATCATGGCTAAACCCCGGGAAAATCAGGAGCGGGAAACATTTATTCACCAAGGCGCACTCTCAGGGCAAATCGCGTTTGAGAAAGTGACGTTTAGTTATCCTAACGAGCAACAGCAGTCGCTTAAAAATATTAGCATCACCATTAAGGCGGGCGAGCGGGTCGGTATTATTGGCCGCGTGGGTTCGGGGAAAACCACCTTGCAGCGTTTGGTGTTAAATTTATACGAGGTGGACGATGGTGTGATTCGTATGGATGGGATTGATATTCGTCATAGGGACCCCTCGCAATTGCGCAATAACATCGGCTATGTCGGGCAAGATCCGGTGTTATTTTTTGGGAGCTTAAAAGACAATATTACCTATGCAAACCCCTATGCCAGTGATGACGATGTTTTAAAGGCCGCGCAATTATCGGGGGCGGCAGAAATAGCCGCCAACCATTCAGAAGGGTTTGATATGCCGGTTGGGGAGCGCGGCGAACGGCTCTCCGGAGGACAGCGCCAATGCGTCGCGTTAGCGCGGGCGATCTTGTCTAATCCAACCATTGTCTTGTTAGATGAACCCAGTAGTTCTTTAGACAAGCGCAGTGAAGATCAGCTGATTAATAATTTGAAACCTTTTTTAGCAGGCAAAACAGTTATTTTAAATACCCACAGAAATCCGTTATTAGCTTGGGTGGACCGGATCATTATTTTAGAGCAAGGCCAAGTGGTTGCCGACGGTCCTAGAGATGTGGTGTTAACGTCACTGCAAATGCAACAGGGCGCTTAATATGCATGCTAAATTAACTGAAATTAAACAAGCTATAACCGAGCGTTTAGCCCGGCTGAGCCGTCGTGGCCGTGAGCAGTGGATGACACAAATGCTCGGCGAGGAGCGGCCCTTGTCAGAACAAGATTATGCATTAATTAATGCGCAAGATTATGGCTTTATGTCTGACCGTAGCGAAGCGATATTACTGCGCAGTCCACAGGGGGCACGTCAGTTGATCGTAATCGTTTTAGTGTTTGTCGTGGTCTTTATTATGTGGGCTAATTGGGCTGAAATTGATGAGGTGACAGTAGGGCAGGGCAAGGCCGTTCCCGCGCAACAATTACAAGTACTGCAAAATATGGAAGGCGGTATTATCTCAGAAGTGTTAGTTAAAGCTGGCGACACGGTTGAAAAAGGGCAGGTGTTACTCAGGATCGATGACACCCAATTTGCCGCGAGTTTAGAAGAAATTAATAAAAAGCTACAGGTGTTAACGGTTAGGAAATATCGTTTATTGGCCGAGATCGAGGAAAAGGCATTAGACTTTCCAGAAGACTTAGAGCAAGATTTTCCGGAAGTGGTCAAGCAAGAGCGGAATTTATATCTCGCCAGACATCAGGAGCTAGAGGCCACCTTGTCGGCTTTTGAAAGCCAGGTTAAGCAGATTAAACAACGCGCGGTAGAAATTAACTCGCGTAAAGATTTTTTAAAAAAGAGCGTAGCACTTTCGCAACAAGAGTTGGCGATGACCGCTCCCTTAGTCGCTAAAGGCGCTATTTCTGAAGTGGAGGTGATCCGGTTAGAAAAAAGCGTTAACGATATTTTAGGTGAACTAGCCAGCGTTAAACTGGAGATGCCGCGATTATCGATGGAAGTTGAAGAATTAGAAGGCAGACGTGACGAACGAAAATTACAATTTCGCAATGAATCCCGAGAACAACTCAATGCCTTGTTAGCCGATTACACCACGATTTCAGAAACCACCGTAGCGGCTAAAGATCGGGTAAAACGCACCGCTGTTCGCTCGCCGGTCAGAGGGGTGGTGCAACGGGTTTTAGCCAATACCATCACCTCGGTCGTGCGCCCGGGTATGGATCTTATTGAAATCGTACCGCTAGATGAGTCGTTAGTGGTCGAGGCTAAAATTAAACCGACTGATATTGCTTTTATTCGGCCGGATCAGGATGTTGTTGTTAAATTTACCGCCTATGATTTTACTATTTATGGCGGCTTAAAGGCTAAATTAGAGCATATCAGTCCGGATGCGGTGATCGAAGAAGACGAGAGTTTTTATTTAGTAAAGGTCAGAACGGATAAAAATCATTTAGGCACCGAGCAAGCACCGTTAGCGATTATTCCCGGGATGGTGGCAACGGTAGATATTATTACCGGCAAAAAAACCATTATGGACTATTTATTAAAACCGGTGTTAAGGGCAAAACAGCAAGCATTAAGAGAGCGGTAGCGGCTCTTAGCGTAAACACTCAAAACGTTCAAAGGTATTAAAAAAGCACCTTCTGAGTGCTAATAGGGTATGGGCGTGATTTTTACATAGTGCACGAAAATTCTTGCCTTTGGATAATTTAAAGGTGTAGTCTAACTGATTGTCTTTATTGAAATAAGTTGGTAGCTAAAGCCTTGGAGGCGTTATATATTTACCACAATGGAGAAAAACTAACTTTACGGCTGTAAATTTAAATTAACCTTTAATTTGTGAGGAAAGTAACGATGACTGAATTTCCAATAGATCTTGATGCCTATCAACCTATAGCGCTGGATGTTAATAATCCGGTATTGTCTGACGAGCAACGAACGGCCCTAAAAGCGAATATACAACTTTGCCGTGATGCTTTAGTGTTTTTTACCGCCACAGGGGCAGCTCGAGGCGTTGGCGGCCATTCAGGAGGGCCGTTTGATACCGTACCGGAAGTGATGATTATGGATGCACTGTTTCGTGGTGCGAGCGACCAGTACGTACCCATTTTCTTTGATGAAGCAGGGCACCGGGTAGGTACCCAGTATTTAATGGCGGCACTGCACGGTGAACTCCCCGTCAAGAACTTAATGCAGTACCGCGGCGCCCATTCACATTTACCCGGGCATCCGGAGCTAGGCTTTACCCCGGGGGTTAAATTCAGTTCGGGTCGGTTAGGGCATATGTGGCCTTATGTTAATGGGGTGGCTATGGCGAACCCGCGTAAAGTACTTTTTTGTTTAGGTTCAGACGGCTCGCAACAAGAAGGTAACGATGCAGAAGCGGCGCGTTTGGCTGTAGCGCAAAATTTAAATGTAAAATTAATCATTGATGACAACGATGTCACGATAGCCGGCCACCCTTCTGACTATTTAGCAGGGTGTACTGTCGCGAAAACATTAAGAGGCCATGGGGTAACCGTTTTAGAAGGCGACGGTGAAGATATTGACGATTTATATCAACGGATTTGTACCGCGGTGACCACCGATGGTCCGGTTGCTGTGGTTAATAAACGGCCCATGTGTCCGGGTATTGAAGGCCTTGAGGGCTCAACCCATGGTCACGATGTCATTTCGGTTAAATTGGCGGTAGATTATTTAGAAGCCAATAATCAGCAAGCTTCAGCGGATTTGTTAAAAACTATAGAAGCGCCTAAACAGGAGAAAGACTTTTTAGGCTCGGGCGATATTTGGGATGCGAACCGGGGCGTTTTTGGCGATGCAGTGGTCGATATTTTAGACCGTATGACAGAGTCTGAAAGAATAGATTCGGTGCGGGTGATTGACAGCGATCTTGAAGGCTCGTGTGGGTTAATTAAAATTCACAAAGCATTTCCTGAGGTTTTTATTTCTTCAGGGATTATGGAGCGGGGTAATTTTTCTGCAGCGGCAGGCTTTGGTATGGAAGCCGGGAAACAAGGCATTTTTGGTACCTTTAGTGCCTTTTTGGAAATGTGTATTTCGGAAATTACCATGGCGCGGCTGAATCGTTCCAATGTGTTGAGCCATTATTCTCATTCAGGCATTGATGATATGGCCGATAACACCTGTCATTTTGGCTTAAACAATATGTTTGCCGATAATGGCTTGAGTGATGCCTATGATACCGGCTTATATTTTCCAGCCGACCCGAACCAGATGCGTGCTTGTGTTGAAACGATTTTCTTTCAACCCGGCGTTCGTTTTGTTTTTTCAACCCGTTCAAAGGTACCTAATATTTTAGATACCGAAGGCAATGACTATTTTGGCTCAGGCTATCGTTTTATTGTCGGGCAAGACGAAGTCATTCGAGAAGGCACCCAAGGTTATATCGTCAGTTTTGGCGAGGCCTTATACCGTTCTTTAGATGCGGTAGAGCGTTTAAAAGCCGAAGGCATTGATGTTGGGTTAATTAATAAACCGACGTTGAATATGATCGATGAGGAAATGATGGCTAAAATTGGCGCCTCGCCCATGGTGTTAGTGGTTGAATCATTTAACCGTAAAACCGGCTTAGGGAGTCGTTTCGGGTCGTGGTTGTTAGAACGAGGCCATGCACCGGCTTATGCGCACTTAGGAACGCATCAGGAAGGCTGTGGCGGGCTGTGGGAGCAGTTCCCGCATCAGGGTATTGATCCACAAGGGATTATCGCTAAGGTAAAAGAACTGCTTTAAAGCGCTTTTCGTTTAACGTTAAAAAGGGCACGGACCGTGCCCTTTTTTTATGCCTTGGACTTTTTTTTATACCAGAGAATAAGTGGCAAGAAAGTACTGGGTTAATACCGAAAGTTATTGAGGGTGAGTCTTTATCGGGTGTCGGCTAAGTACTGTCATCCTGAATAATTCCGGTTAACGGCGACAACTGATCTCTAATGCCTCGCCGGGTCATCATTTTGGCCAGCACCGGTTTAGGAAAATCAGTAATGGCAATAATGTTCTTTTTAAGTAGAACTTCAATTAAATCATCAATCACCCGAATAAATTCTAAATCCGATTGCAATAATTCTAAATAATTAGGTGTAGTGCTCTCAAGGCTTTTTAAAAACGCAATGACTTCATCAGAATTAATATTCATTTCTTCGTCATGGTTGTCGCCAGATTCACTGTAGAGAGCAATGATTTTTTGCTGGCTGTTTCTGCTTACAAAGACCATCTGTTTTTCCTAAACTGAGCAATATATAAACTATAGTTTAATTTTTATAAAGTCCTAATAAAGAGGCTATTTTTTAACGGTCATAATTTTTAAATTGAGTCTTGTTTTAACTCCTAAAATAAAAATAATGGCACGTTGCAACGCATAATGGTTGTTAACATAACAGTGTCCTTATAAAGAGTGTTGAGAGATTAGGCGAAGGATATTATGGCGTAAAAATTGCACAAATTACCTTTCAGGAATAAACAGCAAAACGTTGTTTAAGGGGTGAAGGGTGGCAATGTGAAGAGACTAAAAACAATTTTTATCGGGGTTGTGGTGGGGTGCTTTCCGGTTGTTTCAATGGGGGAAACATTACACGATGTTGCCACCGAGGTGTTAAACAGCCATCCGGATATTAGGCGCGAACAGGCAAATATGTTCTCTGTCGAGCAAGCAAGACAAGGCGCTATCGGCGACTACCTGCCAACGCTAGATTTAACCGGTGCGATTGGCCATGAAACCAGTTATGAGAAAAACCCCAATGGCAGCGATGTTAATTTAACCCGTTCAGAATTGTCTTTAGTGTTTAACCAAAACTTATTTAAAGGCTTTGGTTCAGATGCAGAATATGATCGCCAATCTGCACGCCATAAAGCAGCTTCTTTTAGCCTAAATGGAACCGCACAAAATATTCTCTTGCGCATGACAGCAGTTTATTTAGATGTCTTACGCTATCAAAAAATTCTAGAACTATCTGAAGAATTTGTAGCAGCGCATAAAAAAATATTCACCCAGGTGCAAGCGCGGTTTAATTCCGGTGTAGGGAGCGATGCAGATAACGAGCAGGTACGGGTACGTTTAACCAATGCGCAATCCAACGAAATAGCCGCCAACAATAATTACCAAGATGCCTTGAGTCGTTATAAAGCCGTTGTGGGAGCGATGCCAAATCAATTACTGCTTCCCTCACAGGTTGAAGGCTTACCAGACACGTTAATAGAGGCAATAGACAGAGGCTTTGAAAATCACCCGATTTTAAAATCAGCGAATGCAGATATTGAAGAAGGGCAAGCACAATACGAAGCAGCAAAAGCGCCTTATTACCCACAGCTTGATTTTGAAGTTGCAGGCAGTTGGGACGAAAACCAAGCCGGTTTTGACGGTAAAGACCATGATGTAACGATGTTGCTAAAACTAAAATATAACTTGTTCAATGGCACTAAAGATTTATACAAAAAAGAAGAAACTGCACAATTAGTGAATGTCGCTAAAAAGATTCGGGATCAAACCAAAAGAGAAGTTGAAGAAGGGTTGCGATTAGCCTGGCGAGCTTACGAGGCATTAGATCGGCAAATTCCTTATTTAACCGAGCGTTTTATTGCCAGCCAGGCAACGTATGACGGTTATGCCGAGCAATTTAAAATTGGCCGAAGAACCTTATTAGATATGCTCGACACCAAAAGTGAGGTCTATCAAGCAGAAGTCGATAAAGTCAATGCCGAGTACGATTACCACTACGCCCAATACCGCATTCTTAATGCTATAGGGTCGTTAGACGCCTACATTAAAAAATTAGCTGAAAGATCGAAGGTAACCGCTGACCATCAAGTAGTCGCGAAGGAGAGTTAAAATGGCCGAACCCACCCTAATAAAAACAGACCCAGACAGTGTTAGCGAGAACACAGAGCCGCAAACTCAAGAGGCACCAAGTGTTAAGGGCGAACAAACCCAACAAAACCACAGGGAGATAGAAAATACTGAAGGCGTAAATGCCGTAGAGCCAGAGCCGCTTAAAACAGATTCATTCCTAAATGCCTTAATCGAAAATAACCAAAACAAAGCGCCGGCCCAAGATAACAATCAGGCCGAAGACGATGTAGAAGCCCTACAACAATTAATCGCAGAAGGAGCAGACCCAACCCAATTGTTAGAGGAAACGGCAGCAGGGGAAGGCGAACCCACTGATGGCGGAGGGATTTATATTCCAACCATTGAAAGAACCGCAGAAGAAGTCTTAGCCGATACGGGGTTTGATACCCTTTCGACACAGAGTAAAATTAAAACAAAAGCTGAAAGTGTGGATGTTTTAATCACCGACACGGCACCAACAGCGAACGCGGACGAAGGCGTTCCAACGGTCACGATTCCAAATGACGAAGCGGGTGCGGGTGGTTCGGATGTGAGCGTGGTTGAGAACGCAACGCTGACTGGTCAGACATTTACGATTAGTGCGCCTGATGGCTTGGCGACAGTTGCGTTTGATACAACTAGTTTTACGGCGGCGCAATTGGCTGCAGCTAGTACTTCAGCACCGCTGAGTGTCACTGGCAGCAATGGGGAATTAAGTATTACCGATTATAACAGTAGTACCGGTGTGGTGACCTACAGTTATGATCCGACAGGGACGAGCACTAACCACAGTAGTGGTAACGTAGTTGATGAATTTGCAGTAACGGTGACGGATATTAATAACGACACCAACACGGCTGCAAGTTTAGACATATTAATTACTGATACAAGTCCGGCAGCGAACGCGGATATACGCACGGTGGGTGAAGACGACACTAACATCACCGGTAATGTGGTGACCGGCACGAATGCCACGGCGGATACGTTAGGTGCGGACAGTGCCGACATCACCGGTGTGCACGCGGGCACGACGGCGAGTGAGATTACCACCGGTGTGAACACGGCGGTCATTGGTACGTACGGCGACTTAACGATTAATGCGGATGGGTCTTACACCTATGTGACGAACGCGGCGGCACAAGCTTTAAATACTGGCGATACGAAAACGGATACGTTTAGTTATACACTAAAAGACAGTGACGGCGACTTTAGTACGACGACGTTCACGTTCACGATTACCGGTGCGGACGAAGTTATCAGTGTATTAGGTGCTTCTGAAGGTGATGCTTCAAACAGTTGGGTGAATGCTGGCAATACAAATTCATTAAATGCGCAAATTGATTATACGGATAAGGGTTATGGGGTCAGTAATAAGAATGGTAATCATGGCAATCAAACTAGTGCTATAGAAGGTAATGAATCCATTCTTTTTGATTTAGGTGCTGAGGTTTCAAATGCTAATTTTAAAATAACTTTATTAGATTCAAGTCAGACATTAACGGGGCAGTGGATTGCTTATAGTCAGAGTCGTCAAATAGTCGCTCAGGGTGATGTGACTGGTTCAGGTGATGTGAATATAAACAATTTATCTTCAAACTTTCGGTACATTGAATTTGATGCACATAAAAATGGAAATGGAAATGGAAATGGAAATGGAAATGGAAATGGAAATGGAAATGCTTTTTA
>Ga0209992_10000287_pt1 | contig 69348 bp, 83 predicted proteins | sample 2SBtaG_2_FD_182564 | JGI IMG/M metagenome (GOLD analysis project Ga0209992, IMG submission 182564) | Deep subsurface microbial communities from Kolumbo volcano to uncover new lineages of life (NeLLi) - 2SBTROV12_ACTIVE470 metaG (SPAdes)... | ecosystem: Environmental > Aquatic > Marine >... | reverse complement strand
AATACAACTAGTAAGACACAAGATGAGATATTACAAAGTCTTGTCAGTGTTGGATGTATTACAATGAGCTGGACAGACGGTAGAACAACCAGAGTTACAGACAATCCACTCACTGGTAGAATTTTTTTCAGAGAGGTAACTTCAGATGATTTTGGTGGAACAGACCCCGGTGTATATATGGCACCAATATGGCGAAGAACTGATGGAACCAGTGGCTTAGAATGTGATTTTAAGATTAGAAAACCATATAGTGGTCCAAATGGGACTAACTATGGGTCGATTCCAAATTGGAAATATGGTAACTTTGATACTATGGGTGATACCGGGGATTACGAAGAACGTATGTCTAGTAACAATACCATCTTTTCAACAGTAAGAACAACCAAACAGTCACAAAACCCATGGAGTGCTGATACTAGCAACCCTTTAATTTATTCACGTGTTAACTTAGAACCCGGTCCTAATGGTAGTACTGGTAAAGCTGCACATTTTTATCACTCGTGGGATGCTGTATCAGGTAATAGACAGATAGAAGAGAAGTTTGGTAGACAAAATAATTTTGGAGGACAAGTGGCTATGGCTAGTATTTTAAATATGCCAATGCCATTAACTACAGATTGTGGTCATGACCGCCAAGGAGACCAACGAAGTTATTTTCCTTCTATTAGTATGAGGATGAGAATAGATAAACTTCTACCTAATCCTTATTATAATGTTCAACAAACTACTAGATATGGTGGGGCGAATGGTAATATTGGAGTATATGGTTTAGTAACTGATAGCGCTTCTAGTGGTAGGAATGGTCAGATTGTAAACACTATTAATGCTCCTGATGGGCCTTGGTTTGGTGAAACTAATTTACAAGCTGAAAGTCTTTTAAGAACTGTAGCTGTTGTTTTTTCCAATTACGCACCTCCTGATAATTGTGAGACGTTGGATGAATTTTTAAATTTCGGTCTAACTAACTTTTATGGACATTCTAATACACAAGAGGGTATAGTAGGTGGGTTGATGTTTAAAACATATGGTATGGCTTTTAATGACACTGGTTCAAATCAAGAGGACCAAGAAACATGGCCTAGCATTAGTTCAAGCCCAGTAGTAGTCCAAGCATTACCTGTACAACCATTAGCAGACCTTAGTGGGAGCACAACTAGTCAAGGGTCTCACACCAAAAGTTGCACCACAGTTTCTGGTGACCCTGAAGTAACTTGTGCTAGTAGTACTTTAATTCGTGTTGGGCAGTACGTAACTGGTACTGGTGTACCTGCTGGTACTGCATGTGTAGTTGCAGAAATTACTGCTGGTAGTGTTGGAGCTGTTACTAAATTTAAATTAGGTAGAGCTGATGCTTACGCTACAGGTAGCACAACTTATGTTAATGCCGATGCATCTGCAACTAATACTTTAACATTTGCAGTAGGTGCTAGTTCTGGTAAATTATGGAAAGATAGTGGTTTTGCGCGTTTACATGATGGGGACGACACTTACGTTTATACAACTAATCAATTTAGAGCAGGTATAAGTGCTGATGATTATAATGAAGATAAATACTTACTGAGGTTGGCTACAGCCCCATGGGTACCAGCTTATAATGCACGAGCAGATTGGGCACAACGTCCATTTTTCCAAACTTTACCTATGGGTAAAGATTTCAATGTAGAGTTTTTCATTGACCCGCTTGCTTTTAATACTACTACTTCTTCAAGTCTAACGCCTTACAAAAATTTAGATGTAGCATCTACCAGTGATGACCGGCAATTGAGAAATTCAGGTGTAGCTATGAGAGCTATTTTTACTTCACCAGAAACAACTCCAACAGGCAACACCGGTAGTATTGGTGGTTCTTCCTCACAGAAGCTACAAGGATTTATAGATATACCTTTCCCTGCTAAAGTTATTTCAAGTCAGGATGGTATGAATAATTACAGATTTATTGATAGATGTCAAGGAGAGAACGGTGCCGCAATCAGTACTGACCAAGATGGTTCTACTGCTAAAACTTATTATCCTAGACATATGACTATATGGGTAAACGGTTATAGATGGGTTCAAGGTTATAATAACACTAGAAGAGATTTAATGCCAAGTAACACTGACTTTTATTATGGTGATATTGATGGAGAAGGTGCTACTACGGAAACAGAAGTGTGGATAGACAACATTACATTAGCAAACTTTACTCCTGACGTTAAAAATATAACTTCAACACAACCAGTTAATCCTCCTCTTTCATTAAGAGCAAGTGGTAAAATTAGTTCTCCTGTATTTTATCCTACTGGTTCTTCATTGAGTAGAGCAATAACTGGTTTTGATAGTGCAACTGACCCTGCTTCTAATAACACCGCAGGATTTATAGAAAGAACACCTTCAAATTCTATACTATTCGGATGGGACAATAAAACAGATTTATCCTTGAGTGATACTAATATGAAAGGTTCTTATATTCTTTTTAATCAATTTTCTACTTTAAACTTTAACAACTTAAATAAATTTAACTACCCTATGTATACATATATTCCTGATGGTTTATTAAGTATGGAACAAAGTACAAACGAACTAAACAAAATGGGCGCACAATTTATGGGTTCTGTTTTTATTAGTGGCACTTCTCAAGCCAATTGGTTACCTACAGGTAGTGCTTTATCAGGTGCATCTTTTAATGTAACAGATTCTACAGAGACACAAAATGCTTTATCTATAGCCTCTGGTAGTAATGATTTTTTATCAGTAGATGCTTTACAACAAAAAGGATATGCATACTTAAGTGTAAGTGGTGCAGCAGGTGGAGCTGCTATAGATTATGGTGGGTGGAGTAAACGAGAACACGCCGCTGTTTCTACTAAGGTTCTCCGCTACCCTCAATATTACAGTGATTTAAATGGAAATCAATTAGCAGTAGAGAATCCTGACATTTTTAACGAGTATCAAAACGACAAATACATATTATATCGTGCATATGGTACGTTCCAGAATAATGAATATAGAATTTTAGAGTTAGCACAAAAGGGTGCTATAGCAGGAAATACTATAACGTTTAGTGAAAATGTTAATACATCAGCTTCAGGTAGTTTATTATGTACTTTTGAGACACTTCCAGAATTATATATATCTCCTTATAAATATTGGGTATCCATGATATATAACAGCGATGCTAAATTTGGTGATTCAAATGATGAAGCGTTAATACCCCGTTCTTATGGTAATGTAATGGAAGTAAAAAACACACCTTCTTCTCAAGGTACTGGTTCTCAAGGAACTACTTTCAATGAGTATATTTATAGTTATAATAAAAATTCAGCAAGCCAAACCGGAGGTAACACTGGACTTTATACTAATAAATGGGATTTAGCAGTAAGTAGTGTTTCTAGTGATTTAATATTAGACAAAGATTTTGGTTATGGTTCTTGGGATGAAGAACTTAAAAGGGGTGGTAACATCGCACAAAGCACTCCTACCTCTTACCAATATATGGATTTAGATATGTCTAACGCAATTGAACAAAGAGTTTTTGATAATAATCAAACTTTCTTATTATATATGGTTTTAGAAGGTCCTACTAAAGAACAAGAAGTAGTATTATATAATTCAGCTCAGCAACAAGCTACAGACTACATACCTCGATTTTATTTAGAATATAAAGACTCGCTTCCTCTTATACCGGATTTAGGTATAGAACCAACCGTAGATATACTTTCACCTGATTTGAACTTATATGACTTAACTTCTGAAAATTTAAACGCCGTTAAATTTACATGGAACGAACAAGATGATGATATATGGTATAGGTATTTTATAGTAAGTTCTGGAGCTGTACAAAACAAATATGCTCATGCTCGTTTATGGATACCATTAAACGAACAACCAGCTGATACTAATTTATGGAACCCTCTTGAAAATAAATATTATGTTTATGATGTTGTTAGTGGAACATCTACTACATTGACTAATGGTGATGGTTCATATTATTCTTTGAGTACTTTAGGTACTACAGGTGCCGCAGTCGGTGCAAGAACTGCTGGTACTTATAATTTAACACCTGCGGATTATAATACTGATGTAGAACAGTTTCCTGCTTTATATACTTCAGGAGCTAATTTACAAGTTGTTGTAAATGGTGCAGGTGCAGCTACTGCATCTATAACTAATAATGGTGGTGAAGGATACTTCGCAAAACTGGGTAGTACTAATTTATCAAAACCACCTCAGATTACTATACCTGATTCTAAATTAGGTAATGGTGGTGCTGCTGATTTAACTTTAGGTAGGGCAGGAGGGGGTGCTACAGATTCTACTATAGGCACTGTTACTACTTCTGTAACCTCTGATTTAATTGGTATATCTAACTGGGCACCGGAGTTTGACCAAACTGATTACAGCTACTTAACATTACCAAGTGGGGGTAATTTTGATTTCCCTATGGCTAGTACCGCTGAGACTGAAGAGTTTAGTATTGTAGTACATTGTACACCAGACACATCATTGTTAGGAGCAACAAATGCTCAATATAATTATATACTAAGTAAATCTTATAGTACTAAGGGTTCGACTACTTATCAAGATGGTTTTGCTATGTGGATATCTGGTGCACGCACTAATGCTCCTTACATTGTATTCAATCATGCAACAACAGAACTTGTATCTAGAACTCCTATAGATTTAGATGGTAGTGCTTTTAGTATTATATATACTTATAAAAAGAATAATTCATCTGGTCCGGATTCAAACCTATATGTTAATGGTGTTTTAGAAGCGTATGAAGAATCAGCAGTTGGTTTAGGTACTACAGATAGAAACCTTATTATAGGTGGGGCTTTGTCTGGTAGTAGTGCTACTGTAGTAAATACAACTACTCAGTTTATAGGAAGTATAGAAGAAATTATACTTTACAACACGGAAATAATAGTACCACAGAAAAGCCAAGAATATATTTACAATACTTCAGATTTATTAGATATATCAAGCAATAAATTAATTACACATAATACACGATTGTTTTTATTTGATTACCATAACATTAGAGGTAAATCTGCTAAAGAAGTTACTGCTAGTAACCAAGTAGCATGGAGGGCTACAGTTTAATGTTAGTTAAAAACATTACTGAAAACATCTGCCCAAGGTGCAAAGCTGATAATAAATATGCAAACTATATAATTAGAACGGGTGTATGCCCTCATGTTTATAAAAGGTCAGAAGATGATTATGTGTATTATGAAGACAGTATAGAAGAGGATGAAGAATGAGTTTAACGTGGAATACAACAACAGGAACAGCTAACACTGAAGTTACAGGGACTTTAAGTTTCCAAGATAATAATGTAAGAGCAGTTTACATTGACTGGGATGATGGTTCATCTAATAAAAAAGAAGAATCTAATTATCAATGGTTACAATTTACAGAACCAGTAAGTGGTGCTACGGCTACTCACACATACAATGCAACGGGTACCTTCAAACCTATTATACAAACAATTAATTCAGAAGGAATAGCTTCTCGTTATTATAGTGCAAACGCTACTGAGTCAGATGTAAGACCTTTTAGCCAAGATACTAATATAGCTTCTCTTCCTGTTACAGATTTTACATCTACCTCTGTAATGAGAACTCAGAACAAAACATTAAAATCAGGTATAGACAATTCTCTGTTTGACGTGTATGGTTCTCAAGAACTATATGTTTCAATATTTCCTACACTTACCAACACCGAAATAGAATATGCTTTACCTATTAAAATAGACCTTACCCTTTTAGTTGATAATGTATTATTATCTGGGGCTAGTGATAGTGTTGATTCTATCGATGCTAGTGGGGGTGGTGGTAGTAGTATAGAAAAGGTAGAAGTGGTGTTGTCTGGTACTTATGTTACAACTCCATCTTTGAATTTTTTAGTAAATGTACTTCAAGATGGTGCTAATAATAGAACTGCTTTATTATCAGGAGCTACTGTTAGAAAAGTGTTAGAAGTCAAATATAAAAATCCTAAATACGTAGGAGCTTCTGGTGCTACTGACTACACTGCTAATGAAGTTTACAATAGACTTAAAGTAGGTTTCTTTGTGGCTGGTGTACCCGGTCAACTCAGTGCTACTGGTTATCCCATATGTTATATTACACCGGGAGACCCAATTAAAAAAGCTGATGATATAGAAAGACAATTGATTATGGATTTCTCTCAGAGTCGTGCAGCTGCATCGAATGTCAGTATGAGTAAATATTACTATGACAATGGTAAAATGTATTTTTCACCTGCTTTTCCGTGGAATGCTGGTGATGGAGGGGCAAACCCTACTACTGTAAATAATGGTGGTACATTATCTGCTGCTGCCACAAGTATACCTGTGGTTTCTACTGCACAATTTCCAGCAAGTGGTACTATGCATGTAGGCTCGGAGATGGTTCATTATACAAATATAACTGCTACATCTTTTTTAAATTGTACTAGAGGATTCGCTAGTTCAACAGCTAGTACTCATGCAGATGGAAGTAATGTCAATGTAGGTTTCTTTTTTAACGCAACTCAACAACGTGAGTATTGGCAACTCAAAGGTATAGGAAAAGACAGAGCATATCAAACAAACAAGCAACGTTCTGTATCTTATACATATTTAGTAAATCCTTATGGTAAATCTTTATCTCATAAAGCAATGCCATTTAAAACAGGCACTACTTACGATTCTCCTTGGACTACAACTAATGCTTTATCTAATACATATACATCAGGTAGTATAGTTATGGACCAATTCTTGATGGATGACTTCGGACGTCTAGTACCTCAATCACACATCGTTAGATTACAAACAGAACCAAGCTCTGCTAATAGTTATAGAAGTGATTTAGATGTTCCATGTGTTTTTAGAATAACACCAGCTAAATCTTGGAATCAAAACGCAGCTGGAGGAACAGCTAGTGAAGCTAACGCTAGAGATTTTCCTACTAAAATATTAAGCAGTGGAAGTAATACCACACACTCTACTGACTACTCTACTAAAAACATGAGTAACAGTAGTGGAAGTGCTATTAGTTTAGAAGATGTTAATGTTGGAACTCAAAAGGACATGGGTGGGAACACTAGAGCCACTAACCTTAATGAGTATTTATTATTATTATTTGATGAAAAACCTGACAAATTGTTTTTTAACATGACTAACTATGCTAAGGGTATTCAGTCTGCTACAACGACTGCACCCCCATATGGTATAAATGATGTTTCAGTGTTGATGATAGAAAATTCAGGAACTAATGTGCAAAGTGTACATTGGGAACCTGTAGAGTTTGAGGATGGTACCTCTGTTGTACGGGAACGCAGGAACACAACCAACGATACTTATGATAGTTATGAGTATAGTCTATCTAAAAGTGGTGTTGTGTCCTTTAATCCACCTGCTGGGTGGGAGTCTATAAAATTAGAAAATCTATATGGAGGTAGAATAAACACAACTACTATACCAGAAACTGCTGGAGATTATGGTTTTGGTGTTATTACGGGTAGTGTGTCGGGAACAGTAGGTTCTAATGCAACTGCCGGTAGTTTATATGGAGACTACTTTACTATAACGGGTGCAACTGCTGGTAAGATAACAACTCCTTTATCAGGTACTAATGATGAAGATATAGGTTCATTTAAATATATAGCATTACCCTTTTCAGGTAGTCAATACACTATGTTAACCTATGATGCCACATTTAGTTCTAACCCAGTAGCTACAAATCAATTAACAAATAATGCTACCTATGGTTCAGCTTCCAAGGTAATGAGAATAGATTCTGTGTCTGGTACGAATGGAGAAACTGTATGGGGACCAATGACAACAGGAGGACCTTTCTCTACAGATGAACGATTGTATTTATTTAATGCAGCTAATGCTGCCATAGATACTACAAGTGCTGTATTGATGTATACTATGTATAGTTCAGCCAGTGGTAACGCTTTCTGGATTAGTAAAGATGGTGAAGATGGTTATAAAGAAGCTGATGATGCTTTGTATTTCCACATAGGAGATACTGGTAGCTTCATGAGAGGGGGAGCAGAAAGGTTAGGTGGTGATTTAAAGTTTACTATACAGCGTATTAATGGTTATGATGCCATAGATGGGTTTAGTAAAATTTATTTACCAAGTGGAGGTACTAATAATAAATTACCTTCAGTAGATAATTATTACCCAGTTACAGGTTGGGATAATGATTTTAATATAGGAGGTGCAGATGCAGCAGATGCTCTTAAAGGATTATGGCAAGGACAGGAAAAATATGCTGTGAAAATTTCTATTTCAGGAACCGCAGATAATACTTCTGGTGGTACACCTATTAATCTATATCCTGAATTGTGGAACATATATGATGCAAGTAAGGGATATCATAATATTATTGATGTCGTAGATAACTCTGCTTACAATCTTAACTCTTTGGCTATTACAAGTAGTATTAGTATAGGAAGAACAGGGCAATACTTTAAAGCAATAACCCGCAAAGGAAAGGTATTTATAACTAAAACTGGTATTGCTATGGAAGAAGTTGGGTTTAGTAGTGTAGCTTTAGGTGATGAGAATTCATCTACTGCTTTTGATGACCACGGTCCAGACACATTATATGGACATTTACACACTCTACGTAAAATACAAGCAGAGGATTGTAGAGTTTATTGGGATGAACCACAGAAGGATGGTACATTTGTACGGTTGTTTGGTGTAGTTCAAAACGTAAGTGAAGTCGCTAGACCTCAAGGACCTCGTAGAGTAGTAGACTTTACATTTACTTTAGGAGTAGAAAATATAGCTTTGATAGATTCCTCTGGTAACTTAATGACAGACATTTATCCTCTAGGAGGCTTACAGCATGAGAAAGCTTACACCTAGAATATCTATTAATGGAAGAGATGTAGATTTTTTAGATGGTGCTCTAACTTCTACCGGTGGACTAACTGCTGCAAGTTTACAGTTTAAATTACCATTAACAGAAGCCGGTAATATGGCTCTATGGAATCAAGAGGTTCTTATGTACTTTAATGATTTTGAAGGCTCACCTTTGTTTAGAGGTTACATAAGAAGGTTAAAAGAGACATTTGATTATATAGAAGTTTTTGCACAAGATGCTTTGGGCTATTTAAAATTAGCTGGTGATGTATCTAAAGCAATGGTACCACTAGATGATAGAAATAATATAGATGGTTTAACTGTAGGTAACGCTATTCGTAAAGCAATCAGTATAGCTGAACTGAGTGATAAAATAGGAACTGATTGTATAGGCGATACTACGCCTTTGATTAGCTCTTCTAGACCCCCCTTGAGAGGTACGATGAGCTTAGAAGATATAATAAAAGATTTGTTAGGTAGAGCTGTTGATGATAGTGGTGATTTACCAAGGCCTAATATTGCTAAGTTAATAGATGATGGGGGTAAGTCTCAGTTCGTAATAGAATTAGAAAGTGATTTAAAAACTACTGCTCCTACTATGGTGTTTACTGAGTATGATAATATAACAAGCCTAAAGATAATTAATAAAAAGGTACCGACTATTATAATAGTTAATGGAGCTAATGGAGTAAAGGGTCAGTATTCCCATCAAACAGCCGTAGATGCATTTGATAAAACATATCTAGAAGTAAATAATGATAAATTACAATCCCCTGCTGCTTGTAAAGATTTTGCACAAAAAGTATTTAGAGCTAATTTAGAAACTCAATATGAATATGGTATAGATTCTTTCGAAGGAGTATACTTAGAAGAAAATGATGTTATAACTATTAAAACAGATGACCCTGAGTTCTCTGGTAACTATAGGGTAAGGGGTAAAAAGATTGCATTTACACCCGGGGGTTTTGCTATAGGATTAAATATAAATAGAAAACCACCAACGTTAGCAGAGTTTATAGCACAACAAGATAATTAGTCTCTTGGATTACCAATAATTCCATCGTTTCTAGCTTTGGTAGGTGCGTAGTCTCCAGCGTTTGCTCCACCACCAGATACTTCAGAACCACCGGGGTTCATAGTTCTGGCAGATATGGTTCCTGCTGGTTGCATACCTTCAAATTCTCCACCACCTACTTTAACGACGGAATCTATTCTACCTTCAGAAGTAAGTCCTGCGTCTCGACCCATCTTGCGGCCGTATCCAGTAATATCTGTTTCGAATTCCATGTTTAGATTTCACACTTATCTCCAACACAAGCAAACTCAGACTTACCTTGGGTATTGTCTTGAGTCTCATATTGTGACAATTGCTTATAATCAATTACGGGTTGAGCCTTTATAAGCCTTTCGTAGGTTCTGTGGTCAATTTCTTCATATGGAGCTAATTTATACTTACCACCTGAGTAAGGTAAGAAAGATACTCCGTTTATAATTTCCCAATTTTGATACACCCAATTACCAACTTCGAACCATTCATCATCTCTAACATATACAGTCATACTAGCATTGTGTTCACACCAATTGTGTTGTAAGTTTTTATAATGTTTTAATTGGTCTAAAGCAGACACATCCTTTCTAGTAACACAACCGTCTGGTGATTTGACTGGGAATTCTAGTACCCATGTACTAGCGTCTTTTTTATTCTGTCCATTCTCTGGGTTACATTTTATACCACTATCTTTCATTAAATTAAACAGTGGGTCACGAGCCGCAATTCTGTAACGACGGATATAATACTGAGAATATCTTGGGTGAACTCCAGACGCTGAGTCTACAAGCTGTGAAACAGTTCCTGATGGCTTTACACAAGTGGTCGCTGCTGGCATTTTAGTTCCTAGTATACCAGATGATTTACGAGATATACGTAAAACACGGCTTTTAAGGGCCGCTAATGCCTCTGATGTTAATATCGAAGGGTTATCCATCTGACCTGTCAAACTGACACCTAGAAGCGCTTCTACGTCACAATTCTTTTTCCACTCTTTTCTGAGATATGGAAAATTTGTGAAAGAACTTTGTATAACACCAAGCCATGTTGCTGTCTCAACCTTGTCTAACAACGTATCAAGGTCATCGTCTTCTCTTACTACTACTTCCGAAAGGTTACAAAATTGCATATCTCGTAACATTATTTCTCCACAAGGATTTGTACCCTGTATGAGTGGAGCGTAACGACGTGCAGGGGCTTTAGCTTGAGCTGAGGAGAGATTAAATATACCTCTCTCACCTGTTCCTGATTTAGCTAACGCACCCCATTCAATTAAAAAATCTGCTGCGGATGGTTTTTCTCTGTAGATAGCACTGTTGTTTGCCATTGCTCTCTTAATAGGAAAGGGCCATTCCTTTGCGTGCCTCATTTCTTTATCAGTTAAATCACTCAAGGATATCTGGGAGCTACGTCTTACTCCACCTACTACAACTATCTCAGCTATCTGGTTACAGATGTCGTGAGCTTCTAGTGTAGTCATTTTTCTACCTTGAGCGTTGTGCATAGTTTCACGAATAAAATCGTGTAGTTTAACTAATGGTGCAGGACCAGATGCACGACCACCCATAGTCATAAGTCTAGCTCCTTCACCTCTTATTTTAGAATAATCAAAATAAATATTTTGTCCTTTGTATAAACTTCCCATTAAATCTTTAACTGAGTCTGCCCAACCTGCTTTTGAATCTTCAATAACAAACTTAGCATTACCTTGTGCTGATTTAATTTCTGGTACTTCTGGTAATTTAGATACTTCTTCTTTCTCAACTGAGAAACCAAAACCAGTACCACACATTAATACATATAAACATTCTGCAAATGCTTCAACAGAATTAATTTTCGCAAAGGAGCAGTTGTATATGCAAGTATTATCTGCTTTAGCTGCTGGACCTGCTGCCCATAAGAAACGCATCGATGGCATTACCGCAAACTCTAACATATACTTTCTAATCTTGTTAATAGTCTTATCTGGTATATCTGGTCTTTCTGAAATTATAAAACCAATAAATCTTTCTATCGTCTCAGGCCAATCTTCTCGCCTGTTCTCTTCTTCTAACCAACGTGAATACGTTCTTTTATATATAAATTCTGCTACTTCGTTCTTAAACATTTTACCACTCCAATTGCGGTTTCATTTTATAGTTTGAGCTACTATATAAGCTTTTTTCTAATTTTAAAAAATACTATTTAAAGTCTGTTAAGACACGCCGAGCGCAAGTGCAATTCTTTGGTGAATCACACTTACATCGACTTTGTGAAGTTAATAAACTCACACTTTTTTAAAGACACCATCCACGAAATATCCGTGAACACCATCTTTAAGATATATATCCTTTCCTCTGTGGTCAGGATGTTTAGTAGGTCCTTCTAACCCATCCCATGGATTAGCTACTACTTCTTTCTTTTTAGGCGCAGCCTTTTTAGTTTCTTTCTTTACTTCTTTCTTGGCCATTATTCTACCTCTATCTCTCTCATCCTACCACCAATCATCTTCATGACGGTCTTAGGTTTTACTTCTTCTTTGACGTCAACGTCTTTTTTGCTAGCTTTTTTATCTACCATGATATCACTTTTTCTTTTTACGGCGTCCCGTAGTTTTTCTTTTTGCCTTACGTTTGACTTTAGTTGGAAGTTTAGCGCCTTTAGGCGTCTCCTTCTCCCATCTCTTCGCCATCGCCGGCTTGTTCTTGTGCATCCAAGCTCTCTGTTTCTTGCTCTTGAAGGGCATCTTCGTTCTCCTTTTGTATTTCTGCAAGGTGTGCTTGCCAATCATGAACTAAATCATTCTTCTCAACAAAGCCTTGAACTATTTCAGTATTACTTTGCATACCTTGTTGTAGTTGCATTAGGTTCTGTTCAGTGCTTTGCAGCCTTTCTCCAGTCATACGTAGCTGTGTTAATAACCAACTTATATTATCCATAACTTGAGCAGGACCAGTGCCTTTCTCAAATTCTTTTACCCATGCTTCTACATCGTTCATACGTTTCTCTATTCTTTTCAATGTTGCCATATTTGACCTTTCCTAGCAAGGACAATCGTCCCTGCATATTTTCATTTGTATTAATTTATCCTTTGAATACCTATTTAAAGCTTTCTCTCTCATGTTGTGTATTATGTGTCCAGCTGTGTTAGGATTCTCAGTATACCAACCCCAGTCTCGGCCGGGCTCGTTGTATATACTAGCGAATACAAAGTGAATGTCAGCGTTGGAGTAACCAGCATTGATTAACTCCATACCTATTATTTTATTTTCTTCGTGACTGCTATGTCCACGCTCTATATTACGCTCTATGAGCTCTATTATACACCCCCTTAAGGGCATTATATAATCACTCTCTATAGAGCCTTTATGCTTAGTAGAGCTTATTGTTGCATTATTAATCTTATCTAAAAGATAATTAACGCTTAATGATACATTATGCTCTATATCTAATTCGTCACACATAAACTCAACAAAGTGTCTATATGCTTTTTTACTTTTGGTTGATTCAAACTTATCAGTTCGTGGCTCCGCAGCCATACCATATATTTCTTCGATAGACATCTTCATTACTTCCTCTACCGTAAGTTGTATACACCACACTCCTGTAGGTTCTTGAGTTAATTTAGATATATACTTTGTGTTTGGTATTCTTCGTAGACAAGCTACGCTGTTGTTGATACATGCTTGGTCTAGTGTTTTAAGTTTATAATCTTTCTTTATAGATGTTAAGTAATTTCTTAACATGTCTCTCTTGATACCATCCGATAAGTCCACGTGGGAGTATAGGTCTATATTCATTTGAAAGCCCTTCCCCCCTGTAAGATATATCCTTGGGGTAATTTCTCGAGGTTTGCAGAACACTCTTATAAATCTTCTTACGTCCATTAAACATTTTTTCACATTCTTTTCATCATCAAAATCAAACCATATAGTGTTTAATACAGCAGAGTCGTAATTAGTTTTACCTTCTACTCTGTCTTTAGTATCATCAAAAACATATACACTAGTATAGCAATTCTTTTGACCGTTAAATTCTTTTACTCTTTCTTCAAGTTGGTCGATGTTGTAGCATCTTCCAATTCTTGCTGGGATTCCAAATTCTCTGAAATACATTCTCCTACCTTTTCTAATACTTCTATCTTTTGACACCAATCTGTTGGTATCGCCATGATATCACACCCATCACACTGTGAGCCGTGCATTATCACAACTATTGCTTTATCATCTTTAGCAACTAATTCACCTACTGTTTCACATATTGTAAGGTGTTCTGATGGATTGTCTCCATTTATTACATATGTTTTAAAAGTGCTAGCTGCATCGTTCCAAGTTACCTTTACAAACGGACCAACACTACCTAAGGTTTCACCCTTTCTCTTAGTGTTATCTAACATCTGTCCGTTTCTAGTATTAACTTTTTTGTTGTGCAACGTAGTCATCTTTCCACTCCTCGAACAATTGAGAAACAATACCTAAATCACCTTCATGCTTATAATATTTAGCATTACTTGGGGTTTCACTTACCATTACAGGATTGTAAGGTCTGTCAAATAACAAACGACTGTAAGGTATAGCATTGTCAGCTAACCATTCTTTTGTTGCCATAACCCAATCTAAAGAGTTAGGTCTTTTACACCATATAGTTATGTGGTGTTCATTCTTCATTAACCATGTCATAAAATCTTTTACGTTAGCTAATGGTTTAGCTCTTTCTACATCACTGTAGTCTTTACATGGAGTACATATGACTCCATCCATTCCAAATACTAAATTCATTTCTTTATTTCCTCTGTTACTTTTTCAGCCCAATCTATCCATTTCTGCCCTATAACTTCCCAACTATAGTGTTTTACTGCATGTTTTCTGGCTGCTTTACCTGCATTTAGTTTAGCAGATATATCTTTGTAGTAGTGTGTTAATGCTTGACTTATAGCATTTTCACTACATATAGCTCTTTGTGGAGCTGCTCTCTGTGGTGTATCCCACCACATATCTTTATAAGGTAATAATATACCTCTTTCACAAATATCTTCTTCTTCTAGATGGTCTCTACCATTTGGTGATGCGTCATTGTGATGACCACCCAAAGGATACATAGGTATGTCTTCTTTCTCAGGGTCGTCACTCTTTACTAATTCCCACCCTGTAGTATAGTTTGTTACACAAATAGGGACACCACACGACATCGCCTCCAGAGTAGGTATACCAAAACCTTCACCAGCTGTAGGTAATACAAACACATCCATCATATTGTAGAGATTTGCCATTCCTTCTTCAGTAAGTGCTTGTCCTGTATCTAGAGTTCCCATAGTTGGTTCCATAAGATATTCGGCTACACCATATTGGGCAGCAAACTCAGGGAACTTCCAACCCATATAATCACTCCAATCCATATGCAATAATAACTTAGCATCATCTGGACTGAGATTATGCTCCTTTACAAACTGAGCAAATCCTTTGATTAACCTAGGTATGTTCTTTCTATGTTGGTTTCTAGCTACACAACCTACTACAAACGATTTAGGTCTAGTAATTGTTTTACCATTAAATTCATAAGTAGGATTGAGAATAGGTTTAAAGAGATTAGTATCTACACCATGAGGTATATATGTAGCCTCTACGTCGAAGTCTTTAAGTAGTCCTTGTTGACCATAACGAGACATAGCTATAGGATAATCAATCTGATTCAATTGTAGCTTCCAACTAGGCATAGAAGGTTCACCATCATAAGGTATTATTACACCTAATTTCCATGGAGTCCCTTTAGCATAATCTTTATATGCTTTATTTAAAAGTTTTACTCTCTCTGTTCTTGATAACAAATCTCCTTTTTCATTGACTAAAGGAAACTGAACATGAGTAGGAGCTTTAGAATCTGTGATATGTTTAAACATCTGAAAATCTAAATGTCCTAATATTAAATCTGGTTTAAAGTTTTTAACCCATGTTGGAAAAGATTTTTCTCCAAACTTCTCTTGGCCCGGATGCATTAATGGTAATAACTCAAAGTAAGATTCTTTCTCAGTTTGACCTAAAGGCCATGGTGTCCACCACTTAGCGTGTGCAGGGTTCTGACATCCTGCAAAACCTATGTGATGACCCTCGTTATGCAATACACAACTTAGATTTTTTGTGTTAGTTCCAAAACCAGTTGGAGCCCAAGGGCTATCTGATATTGGCATTATTCTTAACTTACCTTTTTTAGGGTGTTCCCACTTTAATTCAATGTCTCTACGACCTACTGTTGTCTCTGTATTCATCAATTCCTCTATTGTTTTATAGCAATAATATCTCTTTTATTAACAATAACGGTTCCCTTTTCTCCAGTAAGGTATACAAAATTTTCATCATCATTCGTTATCATTCCTCTTCCTACTTTAGTTCTTTCTTCTTCACGCCAAACCACTTTGACTTCTGCGTCAGACAAAAAGGCTGACAACGGTTTACTTTCTTTTTCATCCATTATATCACTTCCCACGGGGGTAAGGAGCAGCAACGAGCTGTCCTTAATATAATTATTACCTACAGAAGTATTTAAAGATTTGCCTTGATATAAGATATTACTTCCTTAAATTTTTCCTCGTCATATTTACTTCTACCAACATTGGACATACGAGAACATATCACAATATTGTCTTTGGTGTAATCTTCTCCGCAACGGATTCTATCTACACTTAATGCAAGTGGGTGCCATGACACATTAGTCCATTCTGGGTCTAACGGTATGTTCAACCAATAACACTTACCATTCTGTTTATTAAAAAATATATCTTTTAAATCATCTGCATCGAAATCTATCTTCTTTGGTTTATAGTTAGGTTTTAATTTCTTTTGACCTGCATAACCCTTAGGTCCATAGTCTGCACTCTTCTTTACATTATACCATAATCTACCAAACGGGTCTTTATATTTTCTTGCTGGCATTATATCCACTCCGCTAGTGATTGTTGTTTTTTATCTAATAATGTTAAAGGTGGCTTCTTCTTTACATAATCTTTTAAATTAAATTTAATTAATAGGTTAGATATTGTGTCCCAATAGTATGTAATATCTATTTCATCAACTGATTTGATTTGTTCTTTAAGACGATAACCTTCCTTTGTCTTAGCATAGAAGTAAGTAGTTCCTTCTGCTGGTTCCATTCCTATTTGTATACCTAGATTCATTAGTTGAACTGTTAAATCGGTATCTGATTTATAATCATCATACCCTCTATTAGTTGACCTACGCATAATAAAATCTTCTAATACATATCCATCTAAGTTATATAATTTATCTACAAATGAATTTGTAACGGTGTTATTTAACCGAGCGTCGGATAACCTATCTAACACCTTATTATAGAATATAGAGCGGCTCTTAGATTTAAACGTGCTTCCATGCTTCGTAACACTACCATCCAAGTTACGTAATATATAATTACCAACCTGAATCCATACTCCTTCGAGGTATTCATCTTTATCCATATCTATATGAACTGATTCACACTGACTATTTAATTTATAATCTAAAAGTTTACGTAGCCTATTAGTTAACCATCTTTCGTCCACATCCACATTAGTATTAATCCCATCTGTATGAACATATACCACAGCATCTTTTCCATATCTGCCACGGATGATATCGACCGCTGAAAGAATGAGGAACCTTGCCATCGCGGTGATAGTAATACCCACAGCCATGTCGCCGTAAGAAATATAAGGATTAGCATTTGCACCATAGAATGTATTCACCATTATTTTAAGAGCATCGGATTTACTCTTGTCCTCTTTAGTCTTTCCAAGTTTATAAGGTTTACGCATCTCTTTAAATGTAGAACACATATCATACAAACAACTGTTCTTACTTCTATCAATCTTGACCATCAATCTTTTATCTACTTTATTATCGGGAACATAGAGGATTCCATCCTTAAACTCTATGTCTGGTGTATAGTCGTCATAGCCTACGATTCTAGTCGTATCAGGCCCTAAGTTGAGAGCCATCGCTATAGAGGGATAATACGAACTGAAATCAATCTTGAAGTTCTTAGCTTCGAAGCCCGGTTTATACAATTGGATATGTGCAGCTTGATAATTACCTTTATCAAATCTAAATATATCTGGATGTCGCTCTCTATTTCTATCAAGCGCTACTATGCCCTGCTCATAGAGAGACCTGCCCTGTAGAATTTTCGTAATGTAGCTACTGGGGGCGTTTATATAGGTCGCTAAGGGGACACAGAGAACCTCTGCTACGTATTGTATTTGTGGAAAGTAGTGGTTATACATAAACATTGTGCAGTCCACATCAGACAGAACGTAGTCTTCGATTTCTTGTAGTGAGTAGTCCATCAGAGTTTTGTGTGCGAAGTCGAGCTCGATAGGGTCTAGTCCGAATGCTTGTGATACTTGCTTGAGACCGCGTGGTAATCCTGATAGACTATAATCTAATCTAGCCCATCGTAGTAGGTCTAGTATGACTCTACCACCAGCGTTCATCTTAAGTTCTCTGTTGTCTTTGGGTGGTTCATACCCCCAGTCCGAACCATCTCGGTTCAGGTGTTTCTTATACTGAGACTCATTTATATGATTGTAACGAACCCTGTGGAGAATCTGTGGAATATCATAACCCACAAGATTCCACCCCGTAATAATGTCAGGGTCATAATCTTGTATATAATTAGCGAAGTCCCATAATAGTTGTTTATCATCTTCTTTCTCATTATCCCATAAGAACACTTTGCGCTCTCCAGTAGAAGTTACAATGCCAATGGCAACAATGGGATACTTTTCTCCAAAAGGAAATGTCCCATCTGGGGAGTGTGTTTCTATATCGAACACTAGGCATTTTACATCTTTGTCGTTAGGATAGTCTGCAAAGAACTTAGGATGTTCTATGCATAACCTTTCGAGTAATGCTTCCCTTCCACCATCAAAGAGTGCGTGGGTAGGAACGTGGTCTCTACCCGGTGTGTAGGTGTGTTTCTTTAGGTTCACTGTTTTGTCTGAACCAACGAGTTTCTTCGTTTCTCCCGTTTCGTCCTCAGTATAGAAGTATGGTGTGTAAGGTGACTTAACTGCGTCGACTTCACCATTCCTATACATCTTGACCATCAAAGATTTATCTGTTAAGTTGATTGTGCGTTTGTTAATACTAGCTATGAGGGGAACTTTCATTCTTCTTCTTCCTTCTCAGCTTTCCAAAATCTTATCAATTGAACTGATTCTTGGATAGCTCTGGCCCACCCTCTGTGAACCTTAGCTACCTGTTCCATCTCACCACTCTGGTCTGAGGTTTTAATATCAGGTTCAAATTGACCTGACATATCCCAATGGTAGTTAGCAGCTGCTGTAAGTATTTGAATCCATTGTTCTTTCTCATCTTCTGTGCTCACTGTTAGTGAGGGGTTGGAAGATGCAGCTGTTTGTATTTTGGTCATTGACCTTCTCTGAATGCTTCAGCTTCTTCCGGTGACATTCTATTAAATAGTTTGTCCATATTGTTGACCATGAGTTCTGATAACTTTATATCATAAACATCACACAATCTCTGGAGATACCATAAAACATCACCCATCTCATCTATAATGAGTTCTGTGTTGTCTACTCTATCTCGTATTTCTTTTTTGAATGCACCACCGACTTCTCCGGCCTCATTCATCAAACCTATCATTAGGTATTCTTTCTCTCTACGCTTTGGATATTTCGCTGTCTTGCGAGTAAAATCCAAATAGGTAGCTTCTATTCCTTTCACCATATGTTTAACTCCTCTGGTATTTTTTTACTTATATTCTTTCTCTCAGTAGGGAGATACCTATAAACTAAGTCTGCCTTTTGGTCACTCTGTATAACCCAAGGCTTAACTATAATTAAATCATTCTCTCTACACCACATTCTTTTCTTCAGTTTACCACCGATTCTAATCATGCGGGTTTTACTGTCTGCACAGAGGGCTCTCATTCTAGAACCCCCTGACATCTCTATGACTACTGCAAACATCTCATCTCGCTTAGGAAGTCTACTTCTTCTGAAAGTATTCTCTGACTGCTTTGTCTTCTTCGTCATTGTAATCTCCCTCTGCATTTAGTAGAAAAGACTCGTAGTCTTTAATCTTAGCGTCACTAGAAGACTTGAACACTGACGGATAATCACCAGTGTCAACTTCTACCGCTGTCTCTGCTCTCGCACCCAGTTCAATGTTGTCCCCACTAAACGGGTCAACAATCCTGATACTGCTACAACTGCGCCCAATGTATTCATCAGATACTTTAGGCCACTCTTTTCGTATAAACTCTTTCGTTTCTTCAATTAAATCACTCCAATTTATTTTTGATACTGGTTCTGTAATGAGTGGGCTCTTATAGTAAAGTTTTTTACTTCCTTCTTCATCACACTCTAAGAACCCTGTCATCATTAAACCTGCTATAACTGGTCTTAATTTGGTAAATGGTAGACCAGCTGATTTAGCAGCCTTTTTCAATTCATTCTCTGACATCTTAACTGTCTCACTATCTGCAAAACCAAACCTATCTAATCTAGTTTCGGGAAATAGTTTAAGTATGTCTGTTCCATGACTTGGCATATGTAAGCATTCTTCTACAAATGAGTTAAGATATATTCTCAGTCCGAGCCAGTTATGTTTAGGTGATACTAGTCCATATTGTATACCATCTTGTTTGACTTTAACTATCTCATCTGGATAAAACCTTGCTATAGCATTAATCAACTTCAATAGATACTGAACCTTCGACCGTGATACAGGGAATGCTGATGGTATTGCGTCAAATAGAAATGGGGCGCATGGATTCTTTAATACAGTCGCATCATCTTCGTCTCTTTCTCTCAATGTAGTTAGTATGTGTTTCTTTAAATCTTTTATTTCTTTATCTGACATTGAAGACATAGAGGCTTTTGGTGAAGCTGAATGTAAAAGTTTATGTTTGATAACTCTTTCTGTCTGTTTGACTGTAGGGTTTGTATGCATAATCATACATCTACGTTCTAACTCAGCATCAAACATAGCTGAACCTTTATCATTCTCTACTGCTACTGCCATCAAAACATATTTAGGTTTTAACCACTGTGTTACTGCCATCTTGATAGTAACATCTGTCTTTTTACGTTGGGCTGTTCGCCCGTCTGCCCATGTTTTAATGATTTCCATGACACCCTCTGGTATCTTTTGTGCTTCTGGAATAAAAACAAATCTAGCTTTGTTGATTTTATCCTCATCATACCATATTGCTGTCTCTGACATATGTTCTACTGAGTAGACATACTCCTCTGGAAGTAGGTTTGCCACAGCTTCCATCAATACAGTCTTACCTGTTCCACTGTATGCTTTAATACAGAAGTTAGTATCTTCTAACAAGTAAGATAGACTTGTAGTTAGAGCTAACGAATCCTCTCCTAGTATAGGGAAAAGTGTTCCGTCTTTTTTCTTTGCATTGTGAAAATATCTTAGCAAATCGTATATTTCATATTTTTTCATTTTGTTATTTTCCTATATAAAAAGTAAAAGGCACCTAGTATAGGGCCATCTACAATCATCATTATTGTTATATACTCTATCAAATCCATTTCTGCCTCGCATTTAATAAGTTGAGAACATTATGTTCACATAACTTTACTGCATACTTTTTAAGTTCTTTCTCTTCTATTGCTGGGAATTGTTCTTTCATCAATAAAAATAAATCTATCATTGTTATTGGTTCTCCATCTTTATCTTTCAGATACTCTACTATCTCTTCTGGCACAGTCCATGTATATGATTGTTCTTCGCTGTTAGTTAGACTTGGTCTGAACTTCTCAGCTACGAATACTTCGTTCTCAGTTTGTTCTATCTGATAACCATTGACACTCTTACCGAAAGAAGTCTTAACTTTTCCAAAAGAAAATTCAAAGACTACATCAGTAGGATTGATGCCTTTCTCTATCAAAGAAGAAAAAATACGTTGTGCTTGTGTATGAGATGCTACTGTAAGCGTGAGATATTTAATAGTCTTATCTGACGATATGTATAACCCATAGGTGAATTCATTTATCTTAGGTGTGCTATTCTTACAAAACACACACTCACCTTCTTTTGCCCAGCATTTATTTCTTTTCTTGGTAGTGGGGTTCCAATGTTTTACCCTGTGTATAGGGGCTATGAATGCAAATTGTCCTAAAGCAGTCATTGAGTCTAATAACCAAACTCTCTCGCTTTTAGTAGATTGGCACCAATCTGTGTCTCTACTCATTCTATCTCTACTTTCTTAGCTGATGTCTTCACTTTCTTTTCTATGACTAAGTCTAGTATACCATTCACCATAGTAGCTTTTGTAGACTCTGGGTCTAACTCAAATAGAAAAGTCTCTTCCCATTTGAAGTTCTTTCTCTCTGAGTTGGCTACGATAGTGACTGTTCTACTACTGACTTCCACATCAACCTGTTCTTTATCCAAACCAGCTAATTCAGCTGTGATTGTTATGGTGCCATTCTCTACATTTACTGAGACATCCTTTCTACTTAGTGTAGATAGGGCATGACGGCCTGAGGGAACTTGTTCTATCTGTGATAGTAAGTCCAACCACATATCCATCATACGGTCTGCATCTCTTCCATACATTTTAGTCCTCCACTGTTGGAGTAGATGCTCCATCAGTTCTTTTCATTAGTCTGAAGTATGGTTTGTTACTTCCTTCTTTCCAATAGGTATTCCTGAACATAACATATTCATCTCCACCTTCGGACTTACCTGAGTAGTAGATGTTTCCGTTCTTATCAGTGTTCCGGAACAATCCGGCTGTTAGTTCTAAGCTATTTTTTTCTGCCATATTTATTTCCTCCTTTCATTATCCATGCATTGTGCCGTGCACAGAAGCGGTTTTGATATCAATCTCTAATAGTTTTTCACCATATGCTGAGATTAATTTATCTAATGTTTCACTAAAGAATTTTTCTACATCAACTTCTGATGTAGGATTTATCTCTAATTGAAATGTCCCGATGCGTAAAAGATGTGTCATCTTACTCGCATCCATTTTAGCCATCATTAACTGACCAGCCATCTCACCCATGTCGGGCTCAGAAGATGAATCTGTCATCGATAACCTCCAACTTAATTAATATTTTTCTTAGGTTCTTTATCATACCTTGTGTCTCTCCTATTTTGTTTTCCAAATCATCAAAGCGTTCTGACATCTTATCTATTCTAGATAAGACATCTTCTATATTTTGAACAAATGGAAACCAATTACTTTCTTCACTATACCTTGCGTTTCTTTTGCGAATTTCTTCCGCCCATCTTGTGTGGTGGTTTTCTTCCGCCTTTCTGTCTTCTTCTATTGTCACTGTTTTGATTCCTTTTTAGTTGTTTCATGAGTATTTTGTTTTTACGTGGGTTCACATGATGACCCTGTCCTGTCCAACCATCAACATAATATCGAATATATCCCATCCAATAGTCACGACAGTTTTCCTCAGTTGGTTCTAAACCCCTCATTATGCATTTCTCTTTGAGACGTTGAACCATCTTACCTGTTTTACCCTTAGCCCATATACGGTCAAAGGCTCCCCATCTTTCATTCATATCTGACCTCCAATGATTTGATAACATTGTTGACAGTATGGATTACCATTGACGTCTCTATATCTAATATATTCTGGAGCCAACTCCCACTTACAAAGGCCACAGTTCATCCGAACATACTTCCTGTGTATGAATCGTGTTGAGGTGGTTGTGGGGCTTCGGGTGAGAAAGCTTCTGGTGTATTCTCTTTTGCCTGTCTAACCATCATCTCTAATACTTTAACATAAGCTAAGATAGACATTTCTTGCCATTTCTCTAACTGATATGTTTTAGTAATCTTTTCAAGGTCTCTACCTATATTCATAATATCGATAGAGTCCATAGCTTTTACTAATATTTCCCACTGAAGAGATTCGTCAGCTGTCATAAGTTCTTTCAAATCTAATGCTGACTCATTATCTTTAGCTTTACTTAGAAAGCCTTCTAACATTTCATTCATGTTTAATCCAATATATCCACTTGAACTTTTTTGATGAGGTAATGACCATCATCATTCTGGAACCAAACGACATTGTCGCCACTGCCCATGTTCATATCTTCCAAAATTACATCTGGAATATATACTGACTTGTATTCACTTATTCTTTTTATACTACTTACTTGTTTCATTTTACTACCAGCCTATCTAATCTATATGCACGTGGTCTCTGTGCGAACTGAGACGCATATTGTTTTAGATTGTATCTGTTATCTTTACCTACTACATAGAAGTTTCCTTCTGAGGACATTCTAATGTCTTCGGGTAGGATTTTCCTTACAGAGTCACTGTCTGAACTGTGCTTCCATGAAGCGAAGTCAAACTGTGTTCTGTTTACAGGGTTGTATTGAATACTAACCTGTTTGTGCTTTCCTGTCTTTTGATAATGCTTTACAGCATCCATCAATGCGTTGATTTGTTTTGTTCTATCCATTTTAATCACTGTAATTTATCCAAAACCACCTCCCTATATAAAGGTTATGGTAATGTAAACTGAGACTTGTATAGCATACACTCTCAGTTGGTCTCGTATTGGTATTTCTAACGGTATTATATCCATCTATTCTTTATATGGTGAGCAGTGAACACACCTTTTTCTTCCATCTATACCGACGAAGAACGCTCTCTTAAAACATCTATTACATTCACTCATAATTAATTAAACCACAAATAATATGCGATTACCCCTAAACATAATAGATTACCTATAGTATATAATATTATTGTCTTCATATTTATATCGTTTTTCTTTTTTATTTCTTTTTTAGGTGTTTTCACAACAAACTGAGGTGTCTTATTCCAACACTCATTACAAAGATAAGCTCTCAAATGAGGTTCTTCACTCATATAATGTATCCTACAGATGTTGCAGTTGTGCCACAGAGCTTTGTAATATGGCGGTTTAGTTGAATTCACCCGCTACTTCCATATATTTTTTAGTAGCCATTATGATAGGCTCTTGTAACTCTTCTGGAATATAATTTAAACCATCCATACCATTATCTATGTCTTGATAAAATATCTCTAAGTATGCACTGAAGTTATCAGTGATGTAATGATAACCATTGGCTACATCCTCATCATAATCTCTTATGAAGTTAATAATCTGATAAGCTCTGCCGAGAGCCCTTGCGTGTATCTCACAACGTGGGTTACATCCTAATATCTTAGACATCATCATACCAACTGATTCAGCTGAACCTTTACAGTAATCTAACATAGATACAATTGTGTGTTCTTTCTTTACCATATCTTGATACATACTGACGTGGAAGTCAGCTAACCATTGACCATCGAACTGATACTTATCACTAACTTCATAGAACTGTTCTATAACATCTCTCCAATTCTTGAAGTCATGTAGTGTCTTCTCACCTTCGACCATCTCATCACACACTCTGAGGTATGCATATAGTTTGTATATATCTTCTTTGATATCATCTGGCCACGCATCTAAACATTCGTAGAATGTTGTGCTGTATTCTTTCATTATGTCTTTCATTTCTTTTTTATCCTTACTTTTTTAACAGGTTTTCTCTGTATAATCTTATTGAAGTCTACAAACATACCACCCTTCTCAGCTGATGGGGGTAGAGTATATCCTTCGTAGGGTATTTTAGTTGCTCTTTTCTTCATATTGCTTCTTCATATAGTTTTTGTAAATTCCACCTCAAGGGTGCTTTTAATCTTTCGACAATGTATGCGTGTTCATCAAACCAGCTCCATTTAACTGACTTTCTTTTGAAAGACTTACTGTATAAATACTTAGCCTGTGATGGTGTAATTGCATATGTCTTTTTGTTTCTGTATTCTTCTCTTCTTATCAAGATAAAACTTAGTCCACCAGCTCTCTCCAACTTAGCTCCCTCTCTTATCTGATGCTTAGCGATAGCAGGGGTATTACCATAATGTAAAGGAAAAGAAGTAAGATTCCGAGAAGTTTTAGCCTCAAGCATAATTGGTCTACTTCTGTAGACTGTAAAGAAATCGGCGGGTTGCTTCTCAGCGACTGCGACTTTGACGAATCTGTTAATGTCATTGGTATCTTGTATTCTAAACCACCATATGTGGCGACTGCTTTTCAAGCTTCTTCTTATTTCGTTTTCGAAATTCTTTCCTGTATCCTTTCTTCCCATAATGGGCCTCACTGAGCAAATATTGAGGTAAGTATAGAGCTACTTAATTGCTTAATTAATCATGCTCTATAAACCATGCTCTATTATATCTCCCCTTTAGAGATATATAAAGCTTTGCTAAGTGGAGCTTATAATGTCTTTATAGAGCATAGGAAACATCTTCCGTCTAACAAACCATCTTCACCTATTGAGATACGTTTGCCACATTTCCTACACTCAGTCCATGCTAATGACATTAATATTCTGGAGGGTGCACCTGTGTTAGTCCACAGTAGGGACAGGTTACTTGTTTAAGTGGGGGCATATCATAAAGATTCTCTCTACACTTTTTATTGAGACACTTCATTCTGGTTTGCCTATCTTTCTCTGTTCGTCTATAATTTCTTGAGCTGTTTGCCATTCTGCTTCTTCAGCTTCTAACTCTAAGTTCTCTTCTGCTCTCGCATAGATTAACTCTCTAACCATCTTAATAGAATCACGAACTGATTCGTTATCAGTAGTCTCAGCGATGTAGAAATCTAAATCATCCATCATCATTCGGGCTACCTTCGGTGAACACCAATCTAAAACAATCTTCATAAAGTGAACTGCGTCGCCTGTAGTTGTGACCATTAGTCAAACTCCGGTGTGTATAGTCCGAGTTCAATCATCCTCTCAAGCCATCGGTCCTGTTCCTTGAGTGGCATCTCGTAGTGAATATAATCACAAATCTCGAAAAGGTAATCCTTTAAGTTTTCCTCAGTTAACTGTGCACCAGCTAACATCTCTTTGAGTTCCATGTTCTCTTGTTCTAAGTTCATTTTTTCTTTGCTCCGTATTTACGTGGTCTTATCATAAGTTTCTTAGTTCGGTTCAAACCAAACTTCTTATCTATCCACACTAATAATTCTCTTATCATCTTTCTTTCTCCGGTGGCCAATAGTATTCATACTCGTTTATGATTGTGAGGTCCGTTTGTGCATCGTCATCGAAGTGCTGTTTATAAAAGTCGTAATCCTTACGAAGTAGGTTCATTCGATGTGACTTATGCAGTTCCGGATAGCCTAACCATTGAGGGTATACTATCGGCCCTTCTATTTTATATAATTGCATCGTGTTGTTATATCCACGTGCAACCCACTCTTCTATCATTACGTTAGTGTAATGTTTCAAAGCGTTTTCGTAACCAACCCACATCAAACGTGCGGGGTGGTTGAGCCAACCTTTTTTATCGTAGTCCGGACTAAGTGAGTTGATGAGCTGAAGCCCTTCCACTCTTTGCTTACCGAGACGACGATAGTCTAATAGTTTGGCTGATGTTCTAAAGTTTTTTGTTGGTAAAAATGTTTGCATATTTTCAATTCCTTTTGATTATATTTCAATATATTTGATTATCCTATATAAAGGTTGTGGTGCACGAAGAGAGAACGACTTCTCAGTAAGAGTCGTGTAGCTTCGCAACTGAAACTATCGTGCTCTTTCTTTTTTCGTATACCACGCTACTATGTAGCATTCCAAACTCATCTGACATAACTGTCACGATAGATTTACAGGGGTATACTGAGGTATGCTTGACATATACTCGTCGCCATAATGATTAGGCTAAACGATATATTTGGTTCCTTTGTATTCAGCTATCACCATACCGATAGCTACCTCTCTGTTTATACTGTCCTACTACTGACGTTGCCTCTAATGAGGGAGCGGTCAGCGTGGCCTGATAAACAAACTGAGCTTCAAAGTTCAAAGTCTTCGTGCGTTTGGTGGGTAATAAGCTGAGCTATGAGCAAAACCGACTAAGTAAAATAAATTCTCAACTTATTACCTGTCACCCTTAACCCAGCATCATAATCATGACCATCCATAACATCATGAACCCAGCGATTAATATAAACCACTGAGCTTCTTTCATATTATTATCATCATTCATACTTTTATCACCCTTCTAATTACTTTACTTACCTTAGTTGGTAAGTCAGCTGTATCATCACACAGGATGTAATTAGTAAACATATCTTTCATAATATATTCACGTGCACCTGAGATGCCTATTTGAATTACATTCCATCCCTGTCCCTCAATGTGTCTGACACACTTCTTAGTATGTGGCACACTGATTGGGAATCTGTATTTGTCTGCTGATGGTTCACCGTCTGAGATAACAATCATAAGTTTATTGCTACCCATTGATGGTGACTCAGCTTTGACTCTTTCAGCTGATGCGAGAATAGCCATACCATCTCTGTTTTCACTACGTGCTGTCATAGCACCCATAGCCTTTATATCTGATTTATATGTAGGTGACCAATATACTGACATATTAGTGTCACCTTTACCATCCCATTCATAACCGTCAGCTGTGTGACCAAACACCCATAAGTTGAGAGCTTGATTATCTTTGAGTGATTCACGTAAAGCAATCGCAGTCTCACGTGCTTTAGCCATCTTCCATGAACCCATACTACCTGACTCATCGACTAAGAGACATACATCGAGTGGCTTGTCTTCGTCAATAATTACATTCTTGAATAAGTCGGGTCGACCGAGAGGTATCTTATGTAGCATACGTTTATCTAACTTACCTCTTCGTTGGTTACGAATGGTGTTAATACGTGTGTCACCATATAGTTGTATCTTTCTCTTTAGTTGACCAATTGCTGATTTCATATTTCTTTCAGCCTCAGTGTATTTACTCTTATCATAGTCTGAAGAGGCTCTTTGATTACGCCATGTAACTTTACCACCTTGTTTCAAACCGAGAGCACGGGACACATCCCACTTCTCTTCAGTATAGTCACTGTCAGCTAACTCATCTATATCTCTACCGAGTGCATCTGAAATAGTGTCTCTATCTAAACCATAATCAGCGAGTTCTTTTGCGAACTTATCCAAAGCTCGAGACAATTTCTCTTTACGGTCATATCTATCACCACGTTCAGCTTCGTCACGTTCTTTTTCTATAAGTCTATCTTTGATACGTTCCATGTCTTCAGCTGACATTTCTTCACCAACTGATTCACCCCACTCACCTAAAAGGTCTTTGAGCCTGTCATCAGCACGTCGTAGTATTTCTTCTTCGTCGGTGCCTTCATGCTTCTCTGCTTCTTCTTTAGCGAGTTGATTCATATAACAATAAATACTATCCATAGCCATAAAGGTTGAATGTCTATCAGTTAATGCATCTGTTAACGCACGGGCAAAGAACTGAATATGCTTAGCGTGTTTCTTTCTACGGTCAGCTGAGATAGATTGTGGATATCTTACCATAGCTAACAATGTATTCATTATGTCAGCGATAGGATTACCGTTGAACTCATCTATCTTGTGACCATGCTTACCAAAGAAGTGTTGTTTAACCTTCTCAATATACATAGTGTATCCGGCATGAGTCTTAGCTAACTGAGATTCTATATATTCATCTTCTATGATATTACATATGTTATGTAGTAATCTTTCCTGTGCTGAACTAAGATTGTTTTGGTGACTATACTCACGTTCCCATTTAGTTAATGGTTGAGTATGAACTAAGTGTAACTTCTCATGTATTGAGAGACCAGCTAATATGTCGAGTTTGTCATCATCGTGTTCAATGAGAGTCCCATCTACATATATAGTTCCATTAGACATGTTCGAATAGTTCTTCGACTCAGTTGCGAAATGTAATGAATGCTTTACAGTTGGGTCTACTACTTTACAAAGAGAATCTAAATGTCTTTTATGTTTAAGCATACGAGCACTGTCGTTTGTAGACTGAGACCAACCACCCCATGATGTAGCTCCACCACCGGACCAATATGAACTACCACCCCATGTGAAACCCGAACCCCTATTCCAAAGGTCACCATGTGCTGAGACAGTAGGTGCGGGTGAACTGTATGTCTTTGCTATAGTCGGACTGACGAATGGGTCTACTGTAGTGTAACTGTTGCCACAATCTTTACAGTTGCCATGACCGTCGGCATCAGTCCAATCGTCACACGCATAACAGAAATCATTTTCACTGTCCTCAGTCCATTCATCTATTGAATCGCCATAATCCATTTATCTACCTCACTTACTAAATCTTTATCCTCACTACGGAACTTATACTCGAAGCACTTAAGACTTCTCTTAGCTGAACCGATAACACATTTATATATAAACATATCTTCGTTAGTAACTAAGCCTTCAGCTATTTCTCTTACTTCATTGATATTCATAGTTGGTTTGTTTGGGATGAGAATATCCTCATCTTGTATCAATCTACGTTTGTATGCACCTACGTGTCTACCATTGACCTCAGTCTCGGGAAATACATCCTTGATTATCTTTCCTATCATTGTTGGTTTGTAACCATTCAGTATAAGGAACTTAGCCAACTGATGCCAATATGTGTGCTTTCTACGTAATACTTTCTTCTTAACCATCTATTCACCCATTGATTGAATAACTTGTATAATACGAACTCTCTCAGTATCGTCACCACCCTGAACAGGGTAGAACGGTAAACAGGTGTGTTTCAGTGCATCGACTAAAGGCATCCCATCAACAACTAACTCAGCTGATGCTAAACACATACGTGTTGAAACAGCAGTATTGAGTTCGTCTGAAGAATGTAAGTCACGCACTCTCTTAGCAAAGTCTACAATCTTATCAGCATCGTAGTCTGTAAGCTGAGGGTTTCTGTTCTGTATCAGTTCTTTCTCTTTCTGTGGTGGTAAGTATTCTAATTCATATATACCACCTGTGAATCTATCTTTCCATGCTCGGTCTAAATCATGAGATGCACCGAGATACTCTCTACCTATGTTAGCAGTAGCGTAAAAGAACGCACCTTTACTAACTGAGACAGTATCACTATCTTCACTCTCATCGAGAGCTAAATACTTTTGACCATCTAATACCGGCATGAGAATGTTAGCTAAGTCACCTGTTCGGTCACGTGTTACCTCATCTAACATAATGAATGAATCACCTTGTATTGCATTGACGAACCGAGATGGTTTGAACCATGTTCCGGCTTCTTTATCATACTTAGTGTCACCCAATAACTTAGCTGAGGGATTCATAGTGTCACCGAAGTTAAAACTATAAAAGTCTTTTGCAGTGATATCAGCTAATATCTTACCGAGACTTGACTTACCACATCCTGAGGGACCTGTGATAAGAATGTTCTTACCTCTAAATATGTTTCTCAACATAGTATAGAATGTCATGTCATCAGCGAATTTAAACTCTTCGGGCACATTGACTGACCCTCTTAGTTTAGACATCACTGTGTCTTTCTCTACTTCTACCACTTCTTCGGGGGTAGGTTCCTCTGCTGGCATGGGACTGTCTCGGTCGAATAGACTGTCGAGTCCTCTGTGGTCGGTTTTGTCTTCCATTGTATCTCCAGATATATCATCCTTTATAAGCGTTTCGGTTGTTGAACTGAGAAGTTTATCCTCATCTGAACCATGATATAATCCCTTCTTCCATCTTCTTACTCCACGCTTGTCTTCACTTACGTGCCAATATCTACCGTCTCCGCCTACACGTTCATAGTGTAGAGGGAACTCAGTAGCTGACTCAGTTGGTGATGGTCTTCCTTCTCTTCTACTCATAGTTCACCTGTTATATAATCATTTACTAAACAGTGTTCACAACATGATTTATTTATTTCATGTCCACCATTATCAGTCCAACTGTATTCACCACAATCTACGCAGTTCATCAGTTGGCTCTCCTTCTTCTAATCATCTTACGGTCAACACGGCTTCGGTCATATCCATAGGTTCTCTCACCTGAGATACCACTCGAAGTGCCTTTGACTTGATACTTCTTCACTGTTCGTGATATAGTATCTATATCTTTTTGTTCCATTGTGCTGAGGGCATCTACGAACTTTCCTAAGTTCACTGATACTGACCAAGCATTGTCTTCTACATCATCGAAGACGGAATTTAATAATTCCCTCAGCACTGTGAAACGTTTATCATCAGTTGACTGAACACTTAACAAAGGGACTTTGTCTGTGTGCTGAGTCATGTAGTTATTGAACTTAACGATTACGTCACTCAAGGTAAGACCTCTCTGAACTGAGGGAAGGACTCAAAGTTATGTGGATATAATCCATTGTTCTTTACATTCCTGAAGTATGTCTCAGTTGCACGTATCTTACGGGCTTTGATTGCGGAACCGTCTCGGTTCGGGGTTGCACTTAACAGTTGTTGTAACTGTTTGGCAGTCATGCTTTTTAGTTGTATTGCTAATGTGTCGATGTCGGTCATAGTCATCGTATCTACATCAATATACCCCTATATAAGCGTTTCCCTTTGTGGACTGAGAGCCCCGCACGGATTTTATACTGAGATAAAAAACGGGGTGCTTTTTCATGCAAAACTTTATATAGTTCGTGTTCCCTATATTAACTATATTAAGATATAGCTTAGTTATGCATATTATTGCTGTAAGTAAAGAGCTTAGTAAAGCTTAACTAAGTAAAGCTTAATTACTCAGTAGAGCTTTGCGTAGTAGAGCATTATAATAAAGCTTAACTGAGATAATATAGGCTGATAACTATTACTACTACAGTTCGAGCACGAACACATTACGTGTCGAACTAAGCTCCATTAAGCATTTTCTCATTGTAGCCTACCGAAAATCTTAGTAGAGCTTGTGCTTAACTGAGACTATTTTCTCATCTGGCCCTACTGACCATTGGTTCTGGTTTGAACCTGAACTGAGAGCGCAGTTTCTCACTGCCCGATAACGATTTCTCACGAGCTCTGTAGAGCGAACTGAGGAGGAGGGGTTTGTTGAGCTGAGGCATCTTGAAAAAGTTTCACTTGAGTGGAAAAAAAGAGATGAGCCCCTGACTTATATACCACCGGTGGTAAAGCATTCCTTCCTCGATGTTTTTGCATTCGATAACGGAAGTCAAGGGGCGTCAATGTAAGGATGGGTAGGAGGATTTAATGTATACCTCCAATGGGTTTATGCCACTACATAGTAGAACCCATACCAGTTTTGCATTCCTCCAGCAGTCGCTTCTCGGTTTGCGCAGTCCTGTGCCTTAGTCCGTGGCGGACTTGTTCGGCCATACCCGATTACGGAAGAGCTACTTCCATAAATATAAGGTGAGCAGTTTTCTGACTTGCTCAGGTGCTTATTATCTATCTATTTCAATAGTCCAGCTTTCTTCATTGCTTTCTTCAAATCAGCTTCTGACATCTTACCAGATGCAAGTGCAGAAACGACTGAATCAACTGAAGGTGCCTTACCTGTTGCTTTCCGTTTGGATTGCAGTTCATGAGTGCGAGATGCAACCATAGATGCTGTTTTATCGTTTGAACCGATAACATCACATATAGCTACAAGGCAGTCATACTTTACTCCGGTTGGGTATCGTTGAGATACACCAACACGAGCAAATCCCAGCGAGTCCAATAAAGAACTCACGAGTTTTTCATCCTTTGGAGCCCAAAGGTAATCCATCTTTGCTTTAGTCATACTATACCAATAGGTGTGCCTTTATAAGCTTATCTGCTCCTACTGACAACTTGTCTTAGTTCTAAATCCTCAAAGATTTCTGGATTGGACAGACGAATCTCACGAGCGAGTTCCATGTGTCTTCCTCTGCTCCCTGTGCCGACAGGAATCATTTCTTTGTATAATCCGTATTTTCCATACGGAGTCGTGCCGATTTCTACGTAGTAGTCGACCTCCTTGCTTCCATTCTTCCAAGGAAGATTGGTCTTAGTCTGAGTTGCTTGGCTCATGTATTACCAAGGGGCTACCCCTATATAAAGCTTTTTTCACAAGAGTGGAAAAAGTGGCAACTTCACCCAAGGCTCTAATTAGAATTTAAAGCCTACCTTGAGGAGCGGTTGCCACAGGACAAACTAGGTTTTGTCCATTAGGGTGTGACCTGCTCCGAGTCAAACCGCGAACGGTCAGGAGACGGAGACACTAAAAGATAAAGAGAATTCCTTCATAGCTGTATACGCTTAAGTTTATAACAGGGAATCAGTGAGGCAAAAGGTGATACAAAATTTTAGCTACACGTCGTTAATCAACTAAGATGCGCATCGACCGGAAAGGGATTGGTCAGCACTTGTTCAGCTTGAGTTTGTTATTGCTTGTCGTATGTTGGCGTATGGTCTATTCTTGTCTTTAAGTTCAGGTCACGTGTTATGGCCGATAACCATAAGTGAGTGGGGGTAATTTGGGCTCCCCACTCGATAATAACCAATAGGGTATCCCTATATAAGCTTTTCCCCCATGCTCTTAATCTCACTGACATACACATCACCAAGTTCAAAAGAACCATAGGTAAAGTCTGACTTAACAGCACAGAACCATCTGGCGTGAGGATTCTTTGCTTCGTTCTCAGCGTTCTGGTATTTTTTTAATACTCTCCATTCAAAGCCACGTGGGCCAGTCCAGACCTCATAAGGGTCATCAGTCTTGCGTGTCTTACCACATAAGTTTTTGCTCATAATATACTAATGAGTATGTCTATATAAAGGTTTTTTCACGCAAGTGGAAAAGGTGGGGGGAGGCCCTACCCCCCGGAGGTGTCCGAAAAACAAACGAGCTATTGGCTGGCCTTTTTGATAATCTTATTTGTTTCTTTTTTCCAACTGCGTTTGAGTGGTTTGTCGTAGCTCACAGGTTGCACCCACAGCAAGGTGCGTCTTCACACCCGCAGAGAACAATGTAGTCCCCTGCTTCGCTTATACCAGAGATGACCATGTCATCTAAAATATCTAAGATGCTTTTCAATTTCTCACATCCTCAGCAAGACCCAAACGGATAGCCATAAGTTGCTCATGGACTCCTAAGTCAATCTTGTTTTTGGTTATGGTTCTGCGTGCTACTCTGCGGAAACGGTGGGTGTTTCTCATGTCTTGTATTTTGCTCATATTACTCCATTGAGCAGGCCTTTATAAAGGTTTCTCTGTCGAAGCGTGGGTTGTGTTCGGCACACATACCGGCAAAGTCTCGGACCATGTTAAGGTCTGCGTCATGCTTGGCTAATAACTGAGCTATTGCTACAAAATGTTTTCTAGTCATATATTACCAACGGGTGTGTCTATATAAAGGTTTTTTCACATGAGTGGAAAAGGGCGCCCAGCTGTCCCACCGTAGTAGGCCGGCTCACTGGGCTGGAGATGCGTCGCTACGTTTAACGCTCGGGCGGACTTATGCCACTGGCCCTTCGCCATCACTTGTCAGGCGTCTCCTCTTGTCCCCATGCTGGAAAGTTTATTAAACTCACTCATACACTTGCCACTTCCAAATGGTGCACCTACTCCTACGGCCACATCTTACAGTGTTGGGGACTCATGGAATCTAAATAGTTAATTCACCTTCTAATTCCTTTTCCATTTCTTTGCGTATTCTTTTTAGTTTTTCTGTATTGGCATAAATCTGTTTTAAAGATAAATGCGCCCACGGGTGTTTTGCCATACTATACCATAGAGTGACCCTATATAAGGGTTTCTCTCAGTCTCCTGTCCAGAATGTTGCAAACATCTCACACTCGCAATCTTCACATAGTCCGCCGAATAGTTCGACCTCATCAAGCCCGCAGTCCTCGCAACTGCCAAATGGTTCTCCTCTGCTCATAATATACCAAGAACACTACCCTATATAAAGGTTTTTTCACACGAGTGGAAAATCTCACTTTCTCACTCATGCTGTTTCTCACTCATGCTGTTTCTCACCCACGCAGGTTCTCACCTACGCAGGTTAAAATCCCTCGTATTTAAGGGCCTTAGATATTTATCTTAGTCTGATAAGACTATTTCTTAATGCTTTTGCATAAGTTGCTTTTGGTAAATTGATTTTACAATCTTCGTTTTGAAGTTTATATTTCAATGCACTAATTACAGCTATTGATGTTTTGTTATCCATTTTAGTTACCTCCATGTATTAGGTATAGGTTGAGAGGGCCGGAGCCCTCCCATACCCCCCACACGGCCTTTATTGTTGGTCGTGTATTTGGTCGACGATGTTATGTAGTATGTCTAACATATAGCCATAAGTTATCACATCATCATGTCCATATCGATTTTTATTCATTTGGTCGATATCATACTTATTTAATTCTATTTCGAATTTCACTTATTCACCTCCCTTTGTATTGATTCCTTCGTTTTTACCTGTCTCGAATTCTTTAACGATGGTTTGTAATCGCTCGATTACATGACGACCGTATTTATTCAATTCATGACCCTTCATGCCGGCAGTATCTGAGAGATACATTAATTGCCCCATTAAATGGTGTAATGCGTTCGATTCATGATAGTTTGCCCTATTCATGTCCGTTGTTGCGTATGCCCTTTTCATATATGTTTTTACGTTCATATTTTTTTCCTATATCAGTATTTGATATTTAGTGCCCTAGCTCCGGAGAGCTAAGGTCACCTATCAGTTTACTTGTTACCCCCGTAAGTATAACCTTTGTTACCTATACCGGCCATACCTTGAAACTTTGGTTCTTTACCGTATTTCTTGATATGCTCCCAAACTAAGTTAGCTTCATGAGCTAAGCCCTCAAAAACATTTTCAAATTCAGCCATAACTATTAGGCTGATATCTTGACCCTTTTTAGGTCGGTGCTTAGATAGACGGCTTTGAGGGTCTGAGGTGATACCGTAATACACGGCTTCCTTAGTGGCTTCACTGCCGAAGTCAGCACCTACAAAATGATATGAAGTCTTTTCTGATTGTTGGGCTAATCGATACACAAAATACTTTTGATTATTCATTGAACTCCATATAACAATCATAACACATTTCTACATTATGGCTTTCGTGTGATGCTTCGACTTTTTCTTTAAAAAGGTCAAAACATGGTTCACAAAAAATCTCGATGTCTTTAGACATTTCGTCTCTATAGAGGTCACCGCTTATAGTGTCCTCTTCAAATCCTATTTGGATTAACTCGCTGTCGGATAAATGGTTTTTTACCATAATGTGAGAATAGCAACCTACTTATAAAGATTTTAGGTCAATCCGTGCTTAGCTCTCTAATCTATAGCTCCAAAAAGAACACCGGTTAAGGCTCATATTCTCAGCTTCTCGCGTAGTCTCTCAGTATCTCAGCCCCCCGTCTAAAATTATAAGGCACATCGTCTATTTTCTTTGACTACCCCTTTAAACAAATCGAGTGAAATTTTGAAAGTCATTATATAGCTATATATAGATATAATAGGTAAGCTACTATTAATAACAATACTAAGCTCTATATAGCACTCCTCAGTTTGGGAACAGTAACCTTTATATAGGGTCAAAGGTTAAAATATAATTGTATGACAAAGAAAACGCAAAACTCCATTAAATGGACATGTAATGAAATCAGGGATTTGCTATTAGCTAAGAACAAAGCTTATGGCGATAGTGCGTTAGAACCTGACAACATTTTTAGTAAGCTCGACAATGCACAGGCTATCTGTGCACGAATCGATGACAAGCTCAGCAGAATAAAGAATGTAGGGCTTGATGACAACACAGAGGACACACTTGATGACCTCATAGGATATTTAATCTTGCTCAAAGTTTCGCGGGAGCGTAGCGGCAGCAAGGAGACTGTATGGACCACGTGCAATTGTGAACACGGGTGGCATAATTGTGAATGCGATACAGGGTACGTACCTCCATGGAGCTTAGAGCTACCAAAGGATGCAAAGGTTACGGTGTTCGAAAAAAGCAGTGATTAGTGGAGCTTAATATGTTTGAGAAATTATGTACGACTTCAGTGATTAGAGATGCTGGTGAAGAAGGTGTTGTAACGCCTTTGATAATAGACGCCGCCCTGACGGGCGGGTTAGGATTAATGAATCCTTCTATCTTAAAAGATGGCGACGATTGGATTGTCAATGTTCGTAATGTTTCCTATACTTTACATCATTGTGACCCTGAATACATAGAAGGAGATAATCAAGATGGTAAATTCCAAACACCATGGGGACCTTTGAACTATGTAAGACCTGACAACGACCCATACCTTAGAACAGATAACTATGTAGGTTATTTAAATCTTGGATGGGGTATAGAAAGATATCATAAGATTAATACTGATAAGTTTCCTAAAATGCCTGATTGGGAATTTATAGGGCATGAGGATGGTAGACTTATGAAATGGGATGACCAATTGTGGTTTGCTGGTGTTAGAAGACATGCACCAGACGGTAAAGGTAGAATGCAAATGTCTAGGTTACAACTCACAAATAATGCAGTTACAGAACAAGAGAGGCATATAATTGAGGTACCCGATAAATCATCATACTGTGAAAAGAACTGGATGCCTATTCTAGATATGCCATTTCACTTTGTAAAGTGGATGAACCCTTTAGAAATAGTTAAAGTAGACCTTGTTAATGATAAAGCAGAACAAATTCACCTAGGTAAAGAATTACCATTTAAAACTATTGACCCTAGAGGAGGTTCTCAAGTAGTAACACATGGAGACTACAGAGTAGCTATTACACACAGTGTAGACCCATGGCAAAGTGAAAAAGGAGATAGAGATGGTCACTACAACCATAGAATGATAGTATGGGATAAAGATTGGAATTTAGTTAGTATAACACAACCGTGGAAATTTATGCATGGTAAAATAGAATTTGTATGTGGGTTAGTCATAGAGGATGATATAATGTATATAACGTTTGGTTATCAAGATAATTCAGCGTATTTATTTAGAGTACCATTCAAATTTATGGATAGCTTACCTAAGGAGAAATTATGAAACCTACTTACGACGAATTAAAACAACAAGTGATAGAACTCCAAAAAGAGTTAGATAATAGACCTGAACTACAATATCACCCTACACCACACATAAGGAATCTAAAAAACTATATAGACGACCCAACACCAGAGAATATGTTTTATGTGGCCCAAGAGTACGAAGCTTTTGGTCAGACAGCCTCAGCTATAGGTTTCTATCACCAATGTGCTGAAAGAACTGATAATAACAATTTAAGTTATGAGTGTTTACTAAGAATGTCTATTTGTTATAGAGAACAAGGAGATAGGAAAGCACACGAAAAGAATTCTTTACTAATGGCTATTGCTTTGATACCAGATAGACCAGAAGCTTATTTTCTTTTATCATTAGTTTATGAAAGAATAGCTCACAGTGAAGATAATCAGAGATGGTGGGATTCCTACACTTATGCATGCATAGGGGAATCTGTCGCAGACAATAAACACCAACCACTCCAGAGTGATATAGATTACTATGGTTCTCATTTCTTTTTGTTTCAACAAGCAGTAACATTATGGTGGGTTGGTAGATGTGATGAATCTCGTGAGTTATTTGAGGAAATATTAAAGAGAAACGATTATCCTAAAAGTATACAAAAGTTGATTGAAAATAATCTATCTAATCTTATAAAGAATAAAGGGAGGAACATGGGTAGATGAAACTTATAGATAATAAATTTTATATACCAGACAATATGGAACAATACCTAGGAGCTAACAATGAGCTTCCAGAAAGTACTGTTATAGAATGGTGTAAAAATAATATAGATAGTTCAAAATGTTTTATAGACATAGGTGCTCATGTTGGTACATACACATGGTCAGTTGCCCCTTATTGTAAAGAAGTAATTGCGTTCGAACCGACTAAACATATTTATAATATACTCTGTGGTAACATTGCATTATCACAGCTATCACATAAAGTAACTACTTATAATGTTCCTTTATCTTATCAATCTAAAGAAGTTTCATTTCATGAAAGAGCTGACGATGGTGGTACAAACGGATTGAACACACCCTACTTAACAGAGAGTTATGATTCTTATAAATTAGAAACTCAAACTCTTGATAGTTACATAATAGAAAATATAGGTTTAATTAAAATAGATGTCGAAGGACACGAGTACGAAGTACTACAAGGAGCAAAAAGAACTATAATACAAAACGAATACCCACCTATTATATTTGAGTGTTGGGACATTCCAGAACTAAAAGAAAGACTATGGGCATTTTTAAAAGATATGGGATATACTATATCCAGTGCATCTTCATTAGAAATGTATATAGCACACAAGGAGAAACAATGAAAGACGAATTCTATGAAAAAGTATACACAGAAGATGGTATGGAAAAATTACATACCGGACAAATTAGAGCAGCTACAGTTAGAACACCCTCTATTGTAGTAGTAGACCATTTCTTTAACGACCCAGACGAGGTAAGAAACTGGGCTATTGGGGAATGTAAATTTAAAAATCCTGAAGACCACGGAGCTGTGGGTTATAGGAGCGAAGAAGGAAGAAAAATATTCGACAACACAAAAGAATGTATAGAAAAGATTATGAATGGTAAAATAGTTTCTGGTTCTCAACACGGTGGTTGGGACTATAGTACTAATGGTTGTTTCCAATGGTGCCCAGCTGGAACACCTATTGTTTATCATGCAGATAGTCAACAATACGCAGGAGCTATATTTTTAACTCCAGATGCACCTAGAGAAGGAGGAACTAGCTTTTGGAGACACAAAACTACAGGTTTAGACTGGATGCCACAAACAGATGAAGAGTGTCAAAAATACATGGGACGGTCTTGGCAAGAAGTACATAATTTAATGTTTGGTAAATACGAAGATAATGAAGCAAACTTCTTAGATGGTACTGAGTGGGAAAAAACAGATGAAGTAGCAAACATATACAATAGGTTAGTAATCTGGGATGCTAGAAAAGTACACTCAGCATCTGCTTACTTTGGAGATAATATTCATAATAGTAGACTATTTCAATTATTTTTCTTTAACCTAGAAAGGGAGGAAGACAATGTCGAGCACTAAATGGACTGCCAGTCACATGAGGTTAAGTCCCTCTAAGATTAATACATACCTTAAATGTCCTAGAGAGTTCTATTATAATTATATAGCTAAGTTACCTCAAAAGAAAACTATACATTTATTTAGAGGTACACTAGTCCACCAAGTATTAGAAGACTTGTTTAAGAAACAATTCAAGACATTACCTCAGTGGGAGAAAGGAGTCCCTAAACTTTGGGTACAAAGACAGTTTGAAGATGGATGGGAAGAAAAGATAGCTAAACATAAATGGTTATGGGAAGTACACACTAACGAAGAGATGGATGCGATGTACAAAGAAACTGAAGCTCTACTACAGAACTTCGTCGACTCCGTCGACAAGAAACTAACTGAGATGGTTTCGTGGAAGATATATAAGAATAAACAACAAGCATGGAACGCAGTAGCACCTAAGTATGCTGAGAAATGGGTTAAGTCAAAAGAGTATGCAATAGTAGGAGTCATTGATGTTGTATGTAGTGACTTTGATGGTGGTACTACATTGCTCGATTATAAAACGAGTAAGCGCTACGGAGCATACTTACCAGAGGAATATTATCGCCAGTTGATTATCTATGCTTTCTTATACACATTAGAGATGGGCGAGATGCCGACATTCGTAGGCGTTAATTACCTCCGCTTTGATGATACCTTTTTCGTTAAGGTTAATCAAGAAGTGCTTGATGAAGCTAAAGACTTAATTAAGATGGTACATGACTGTATAAAGGAACGCGAAGAGTACGAAGATAGATATGAGCAAAAGCCTCAGAATTTATGTAAGTGGTGTTCTTTCCATAAAAGTAACGGTGGGCCTTGTGACGCTGAAGTACCTAAGTGGGAACCTAAGTTTAAGAAACGTAAAAAAGAAAACTATTCAGACATTGATACATCTTTGAAAAAAGAGTTAGATGTAGAATCGCAATCACAGTTTCCTGACTTCGATTAAGGACAATCTTTAAATACCAGCGTCATGTAAATAAATACATGGCGCGCGATGATTATGGAGCTATCTCTGTAATCTCTGATGAAGAAAGAGAAGCATTAGGGATAGGAGGTAGAAAACCTGATGAAGATGATGAAGGTCTTTTTGAGACTATCGGAAAGGCTGGAGATAAACTTGGTGAGACACAACTAGGTAAAAAACTTGGTTCAATTCTTACAGTTTTAATTATAGCCTTTTTTGGAGGCGGAGGAGATTTAAGTGCGTTTGAAGACATTTTCGGAGGAGAGGAAGAGCCCATATCAAAGGGTGGATGTATGGACGTTTCAGCTGTCAATTATAAAAAAGATGCAACTTTTGACAATGGTAGTTGTGTATTCCCTCCTCCTGTTGTGTATGGATGTACTAACCCCGATGCAGATAATTATAACCCACAAGCTACTCATGATAATGGTAGGTGTCAGTTCCTTGGCGGACCAATAGACAATGGCACTGGTAATCAAACACAAACCAATGAAACAGTTTATGGTTGTATGGATATAGAAGCACAGAACTACAACGACCGAGCTGAAGAAGATGACGGTAGTTGTGAGTATGAAGAATACGAATGTACATCTAACCAAACTTATTATTACAATGGTTTACAATATGGAAACTATTCTAGAGAAGACAACTCTTTAAATATTACAGTAGATATAGACACCAACTGTGACCAAGATACACTACCTGTAATGATATGGTATGACGTAGGTCATATAAAGGTAGAAGATAATGAAACAGTATGGAACGGTTATATGTATAACAATTACTTTTTTAATATTACTGGATGGGAAGAGAACGAACATCAGTTAAGTTCTGGTCCAGAATATTTTACCTCACCTTATACTGGGTGGTATACTATTTATACTAGCTTGTATGCAGATTGGGGAAGAAATGGAACGTATGAATACGTTAGCTCTTGGTGGGCGACTGATATAACACTGGAGGAACCATGAAACGATATAAGAAACTTTTAGAAGCTATAGGGGAGGAAGAAGAGTGAAAGCACCACAAATGCTCATTCTAACCAACATGTTAGCTAAACTTATATCAGAAGTAGATGACTTAAAAGCAATGATTAGAGATTCAGTAAACGAATCCTTTTTAGACAACTACAGTGGAGTGGATGAGGAGGAATGATTGAATGGATTGTAATACTAGAAATATTAGCAGTTCTAATGGCTTTATTGGCCGTTGTGCTTGCTTTCGGGGTACTTGTGAATTTTGCGCGCCACGCATTAAGAAAAAGAAAACCTCAACTAGTAGAAGTGCCAAAAGAAAAAACAAAAAAGGAGATACCAAGAATGAGTAAAGAAAAAGGAGAAGGAGTAACCTTCAACGATATTTTTATGTTTATGATTGCTGTACCTTTAGTTTTACTTTGGGTTGGGTTTGCTGGATTTGTTATACACACAGGACTTAACAATTCAGCCGTCCTTGAAAACATTGAAGCATATACAACTTTGATAGCTATATTAGGTGGGCCAGCCCTTCTGATTATTAAAGATGCTTTAGATGTTTGGAAACAAGAACAAGCTGAGAAGACTGCATTCTATAAGATAAAAGCACAAGCTGTTATCGATTATAACGATGCTGCTCAGAAACAAGACCAAATGATAGAAACTAAGGCACAAGAACAAGAACATAAAATGGAGACAAAAAAATGATAGAACATACAATAAACGGATGCTGTGACAGCACATGCAGTTGTGACTGCTGTAAAGACGAGGAATAAACATGCCTACAGAAAAACAATACAAATCAATAGAAGCAGGTGAACATTTTCACGGAAACAACCCAGACATGGAGTTAGATTTTGCTAAACCAACAAAAGCTGAAATAGATGAAATGGCTTATCACAAGCCTATTACATCTTTTAAAGAAGCTATACCAGCAAATAAACCTAGCACAGAAGAAATGTATATGGGTGGTTACGAGAATCAAACACCTAACGTCAACTTTGCAGATGACGCACCAAGAGTAAAAAACTCAGATAGGAACACACAATAGGTCAACCATGGCAAGTGTATATAAAACAAATAAAAAAGAGAACATTGACAAGACTCTTACAATGCGTAAGAGTGGTTCTGGGGAAAAAGTTTTTAGCCATGTAGGTGGTAAGACCCACGCTTTAGAAAAGAAAGCTATATCTAAAAAAGAAGCTCTCAAACAAATCAGAGACGTAACTGAAATAGAAATAAGAGAAAGACACGGTCACCACATAGGCAAAAAGCAACATTCTAAAAATAAATACAAATAGGAGTTAGTATGGCTAAAAAAGGTTTATATGCTAACATACATGCTAAACGTCGACGCATCAAAAAAGGTTCTAAGGAAAAAATGAGAAAACCCGGAACTAAAGGTGCGCCTACTAAAAAACAGTTCAAAAGAGCAGCTAAGACTGCCAAGAAGAGGACTTACAAAAGGAAGAAGAAATAATGGCACCTAAGAAGAAAACAACAGCAGTTAAAAAGAAACAAGCAGCAGCACGTAAGAGAAAGGGTGGTTCTAACGTAGGAAAGTATAAAAAAGGTATAGCATTTGCTGGACCTTCAGGGGGAGCTCCCAAAGGTAGTTTTCCTATCAATACACTAAAGAGAGCTAAATCAGCTCTTAAGTTAGCTCACAATGCTCCACGTCCTGCTGGAATTAAACGAGCTGTATATAAGAAATATCCAAGTTTAAGACCAAAGAAAGGAAAAAAGAAATAATGGCACCTAAAAAGAAAAAAGATGCTAAATTAACTAGAGCAGGAGTATCAGGTTATAACAAACCTAAAAGAACCCCTAATCATCCTAAAAAATCCCACGTAGTTGTAGCTAAAGAAGGAACCAAAACTAAACTAATTAGGTTCGGTCAACAAGGCGTTACTACAGCAGGTAAGAAAACAGACAAGAAATCCAAAGCCCGAAGAAAGAGTTTTAAAGCGCGTCACGCTAAGAATATTAAAAGGGGAAAGATGTCTGCTGCATACTGGGCTAATAAAGTTAAATGGTAAGCTTTATATAGGTAGAGCTTCTAATTATGTATGGGCTCTCGCCTTAGGGCCATTGCCTCACAGGTTCTTATCGCAAGTGCCACGTGAGAGTCCCAATATGGAAATATCAATATATGAATGAAACAAATAATAACACAGCCGCAAATGAGACAGCAGATGATGGAAACATAACTGCAATTCTCGAGACTGTAGAAGAATCTGGAATGTTAGATGCATTAATGGATGAACCATTATTAGCAGCCTTAGCTGCTTTAGTATTAGGTCTAGGAGCTTATGTAGCCTATACCGTACCAGCAGTTAAAGAGTTAGTCTTTAAATACTTAAAGAACAATGAAGCTGAATTGATGGATTTACTTGATAAAAATCTAACAAAAGCCCAGATAAAAGCTTTTGAAAAGCTAGACGAGACAGCACAAAAACACGTTAAAGATTCTTTAGTTCGTAATGTTTTAATTACTGCTTGGGATGAAAAAGACGATGAACTTGCTGCCTTAGTAAAGTCCAAAGTCAAGGCTAGTCTTGATGAAGGCAAAGCGCTTTGAACGTAGAGGAATACGAGCAAAGATTACGTCAGAGGGTAGGAGAAGCTGAATATGAACGTCATAAAGAGCTTGTCCGTCTTCTGGCGCGCAATCTTGCTCTTGAAGATATATTGTGGGAAGAAATTCTTGTATGTATTCGGGATGTTAACGCGAGAACAGAGCTCTTGCGTCAAAGAAATACAATCGTTAAAGACATACATACTGAATTCAGAGCATTAAATATTGAAGTGCCAACAACTGTAGAGAAAAATACTGAAGCATTTGCTTCGTTTTTAGGAGAATTATCCGATGACGAAACCCAAAAGCCCTCTGAAGAGCCTGTTGACAGGTAAAGGTGGATTAGATTCACGCTCTTTAGAGAATATATTCAAAAGTTGTAGACGAGATAAAGAAAAAATGCGCAAATTGCTTAGAGCTTTTTGTACAACATATTTAATTGATGGTAAACAACGTCCTTTAAAATTAAGACCACTACAAGAAGATATAGTATTAGAATGTTTAATGGAAAGAGATGATGGTAAACAAACCAAATTAGCTATCTTAGCTCCACGAGGCAGTGGGAAATCGTTCGCATTGTCTGTAGCGGTAACTATATATATGTTTTTTAATAGATTTAGAGATTTAGTATTTATACTTGCTCCTACAGAAGACCAAGCAGCTTTAATATTTAATTATTGTTATAGACATTTTGCTGATAACCCTTTTTTGAATGGCTTAGTTAAGAATTATCGTTTTCATAACAAGCCCAATATAACACTTAAGGGGGGCACAATAATGCGTAGAGCTCCATTAGCGCCTAGTAACCAAGGTCAAGCTATACGAGGGCAACACCCTACTTTCTTAGTTGTTGATGAGTCTCCACTCATCGACGATAAGTTGTTCATTGATAATGTAGAGCCTTCTATTGTTGCTAATAAAGCTCCTTTTATTAATTTGGGTACACCTAAGTCTAAAGATAACCACATGTATAAATATTTATATGACGACGGCTATGCAGATACTTTTAAAAGATTACACTATACATGGAGAGATGCAGTGAACAAAGGTGAAGCTTATTCAGCACCTTACACAGACGAAGAAATGTTAGATAAAATGATGGAGTGGGGAGAAGACTCCATACATTGGCGAACTGAATATGAATGTGAATTTGTAGAGTCGGTATCGAATGTGTTTAATGCAGAAAAAATAAAAAGGTGTTATGATGATTACAAACTTACTAGGTTGGATGGGGATGGACAGTCGGGAGGAAGCAATATTAATGTTAGTGTTGACATTGGCAAATCTGTTAATTCTACTGTCATTAGTGCATGGTCCCTTGATAAATCTGACAAAGAAAATATTGCACGACTTATTTACGTTGAAGAAATCAACCCCAGAACTGGTGGACATGATATTCCATACCAACGTAAACGTATTATGGATGTTGCCCTTGGTCTTGGGGCTACTCGTCTCATTGTGGACTGTACTGGTATTGGTGGTGCGGTTGAACAAGACTTACGGATAGGGTGTTTAGATGCTAATATACATTTTGTGGCGTTTGTTTTTACAGGTGGTCCCAAAGGGACTAAAACTCAGATGTACAGAGATTTCCAATCATATATTCAACAAGGAAGAGTAAGAGTACCTAATCCTGAAAACTTACCTGCTAATGAAGCTAAGTTAATTCACAAGTGGACAAGAGAACATATTGATTTAGAATATACAATGGATGCTGCTGATAAAACTGAAAAGATTTCAGCACCAAGTGGTAAACACGATGATTATTGTGATAGTTCTGCAATGGGGTTACATGCTACTTTAAGTATGCTACCTATGACAGGAAACTATGGTGCAGGTGTTGTATCTAGACCAATAAGTAGAAATAACGCTAATAACGCAGGAACCTATAGTAAACGGCCACTTTTTGCGACAACTAGACGCAATCCTAGACTTTTAAAGCAATCCTTAAGGGGAATCTAACAAAAACTTTATATACCCATCAGAGTTAATTATAAATAGCCATGTCGTTTATAGATAGAGTTAGACGCACTTTTGCCCGAGTTGGTGGCAATCCTGCGTATAAAAAAGACGACCCACGAAGTTACGGTGCGGGAGTAATTCAAAGACTTAAAATAAATAAGGGATTCGGTGGATTTGCACAAAATAAGGACTATGAGCCACACATTGGTAAAAATAGAACTTATATGAATGTTTACCTATCAGACCCTATTGTAAGAAGTCTAATTGATTTACCTTGCTTGTATGCTGTCAAAGATAATTTTGATATAGTTACAGCCGATGACAATGTAAGGGAAGAGTTAGAAGAAATGTTCCGTGATATAAATATTGAACATATTTTATATGGATGGATAAGAAATGCTCGTATTTTTGGTACAGGGTATTTAGAATGGACAGGAGATAATTTAATTGTACGTTCTAGTCAAAATATGTTTGTTAAAAGAAATGAGCACGGACAAATAGAATATTATTATCAAAAAATAGGTGATGATGAAGAAAACGTTAGGTTTGAAGAAAGTGAGATTATAGAGTTGAAAAATAATCAATTCGATGATTTTGCTTATGGTTTATCAGATATACATCCTATTCTCTATTTAGTGGATTTAAAAGATTATGCAGAAAGAGATATTGGTGCAGCCCTTAATAAATATGCATCTAGTCGATTTGATGTATCATGTGGTTTACCAGATATGCCATATGGTCCAGATAAAATTAATGAAATTGTAGATGCTTTTAATACTTTAGCGCCCGGTGAAGATATAATCCATGGAAACGACATAACTATCAAAGAGTTACAAGGTACACAACGTGCTTTTGAATATGGTAAATATACAGATGATATATTAGATAAAATTCATTTAGCATTAAAAACACCAAAAACAATGTGGACAGACCCTGAAAAGGCTCGTCCAATATTTGAACCTTACGTTAGATACCTACAAACAATGATAGAGGGAGCACTTAATTCCCAGCTGATGCCTCAATTAGAGTCAGGCGATGCTAAATTTAAGTTTAGGCAAATTAATACAGATGACGCATTCACTAAAGCTAAGACAGATATGATTTATTTGTCAGAAGGTGTATTATCACCCGGTGAAGTGAGAGAGGAAAGAGGTCTTGACCCTGAAGGAGTAGCTGAACTAGATATGGAAACTTCTGAAGATATTAAGGCATCACCAATCAAACAAGAACAAAGTGATAAGAATGCTAATATTTCTGGCGGAAAAAACGAAGATAAGAAAGAAGAATCCGCTAGAGCACAAAATAGGGGAAATAAACCCTCCGCAAACGCAACAGGAGATAGAGCATGACATTCGACAAATGTATGTTAGACACAAAAGCTAACCTGAAGAAAAGGGGTTTTGATAACCCCGAAGAGATTGCAGCCGGCATGTGTAGCATGTGGGCTCATGAGAATGGCGTAGAGCGGGAATTTGCAGAGGGCAAAAGTACTGAACCTGTTCGTAGGTCATTCGCATTAGCAGTGGCTGACGGTGAAGATATGACATTTTCCAGCGATGAGGGAGTCGACTCTGTATCATTCCCAGTTATCGCTATTACATCCGGACCTCATGAATATGAGGTTGACGGAGAAGAACATAAAGTTTATATAGAAGGAGGTATGTTGAAAGATAGTTTAACTAAATTTTCAGAACTCCCCATATATGTAGACCATCAGAGAACAACTGAGGACCTAATCGGCATGGCAACGAAACCTGAGTTGGTCGAGATGGACAATGGAAAGACCGCAATCAAGATGTTGGCAACAGTATCTAATAAACATGGCCGCGGTCAAGAGGTAATGAATAAAGTTAAGGAAGGAGACATGACACATGTTAGTATTGATTGGTTTTCAAATGATATTGACGTCATGGGTGACAATTATGCCACTAATATTCGTCCTACAGAGGTAAGTTTCATTGACAATGAAAAGATGGACCCAGTCTGTAAAGAATGTACTATAGAAACGAAATGTGATTCACAAGAACCTGAAGACGACCACGACTGTGGTTGTGGTGGCCAAGAAGGAAATTGTGGATGCGAGTCAGAACAAACAGAGGTAAATATGTCAGAAGAGACAAAAGAAACAACTGTAAAATCCGACGCAGAAAGCATTGTCGAACGCGAGTTCGCTTCTCTACGCACACAACTTGAAGAAGCAGAAGCATCTAAAAAGGAAATCGAATCTGAATTCAAAGCAGCTATGAAAGAATTAGAAACTTTCAAGAAAGCAGAAGAAGACCGATTAACCAAAGAAGCAGAAGCAAGAAAAGTTGAAGCAGTAGAAGCAATTATATCCAAAGAAATCTTATTCGGTTCAATCGAAGAAGACAAAAAGGATGCTCGTGTCGAAGAACTTTCCGCTTGGGATGAATCCAGATTGACTGGATTTAGCGACGCTCTAGCAGCAATGCCTGAGCCAAGCAACGACGTCGAACGTTCTTTCGGAAAAGGTAAATCATCTGACGAAGGTGAAGTACCAGAAACCAAAAGAGAGTTCGGTATGAAAGTAGTTGATGGAAAAATCAAATTGAACAGAGACTACTATCTAAAAGGTGATTAAATATGGCAACAGAAATTTTAATTAACGATGGTGGAGCTCCAGCTCGTATTTTACCATACGAAGCAGCTGAAGCAATAACCGCCGGCTCTGCATGTACCGTTGATGCCAATGGTAAATTGCAGCTAGCAGATACAGGTGACGCCGCCGCTAAGTTTGCATACGCAGGAATAGCATTAGTCGATGCCGACGCTGGAGCAATAGTGTCTCTAGTAACAGGTGTTGGAGTAATTCTAAACATTGCATGTGCTAACGTCAATGCAGGTATCATTATGATGATGGGGGCAGCAACGCCCGGAGAATTGGTCACAGCTACAAACGCAGCAACTGCACCAAAAGCTCAAGCCGTCACATTAGAAAACAACAGTGGAGCAGGACTGACCAAGTGTCAGACTCTCTAAGGAGATAAACTATGGTCGACGCAACTCCCGGTCTATTGACAACCCTGAACACAGGTTCCTACGCCAACACTGGTGGAACAGGTGAAAGAGTACTCATTGACTACAAAGACGCAATTATTGATTACAAGGTCGCAGACCTTCCAGTTATGCAATTCTTTGCAGACCCAATGTCTACTGATACAGGGGGTAATATTGATATTACTTTCGGCAAACCTAGCATGAAGCTAGAACAACTAGAAGAAGGTACAACTCCGCAATACCAACACACAAAACTACGCTCCGAGAGAGTAGCAGTTAAAGAGTGGGGTATAGCAATTGGTGTAACCCGAAGAATGATTGAAGATTCAAGATTCAACGAAGTAGAAATGGCTTTGAATGAAGCCCGCAGAGCTGTAGACAGGCACATGACCCAACACGTTACTAACGTAATATTTGGTATCGGTGACGCAACTCTACAAACTGGTGTATTGTCTGGAGGAGCTTACTCCACAATTACCCCACAATCTGGTGGTTCATACGCAGCAGCTACTTCCGACGAATCAAACATATCTGATTTCAGTAAGGCAGAAAACGGTGGTTTCCTTGGAGCAAAAGCTACATTGACAGGAACTGCAAGCAGATTAGACGACTACGCAAATCAAGGCGTAACCATCCTATCTGGAGCAGCTTCATACAACGCAGCTACATCCACAGGAACTGACTCATTTACATTAAGTGACGTCGCCGCTTCAATTTCACGTATGTCTAAGCACGGATACAATGCAACACACATGTTCATTAATCCAGCTCAATACGAGAATATGTTGAAGATGGCAGATTTCGCTAGTGTATTCACCACAGCTCAATCAGTTACAGCAGCAGATGGTGGAAACGTTATGCCTACCGCCGCAGGAAGTGGACCATTCGGTCAAATGCTATCAACAGGAGGATTAGTAGGAAATCTCTACGGTCTAAACGTTGTAGTGAACGCATGGGTTCCAAGCGGAAGATTTGGTGTCTTTGACCTTTCCGTTAAGCCAATGGCTTACGTAGAGAGAAGACCATTGACTGTAGAAGAAGCAAATCCGGGATTCGGAATTGTTGGTTCTTACATGTCCATGAGATACGGATTGAAGGTCGTTAGACCAGAAGCCGGTCAAATCGTCATCAGTTAAAGTTAATTGTTTAATTTTAATAGATAAGGTCCGAGGGGAACCTTAATCCCCTCACTAAGATTTAGGATTATTTTTTATGCCGTCTTACCGTAGAGTACTAAACAGTTTACCCCACAATGCAGTGGGAAAAAAGAGGATTCAAGAAATAGAATCTATTACTCAGGGAACACAAGGTACACAAGGTAGACAAGGTACTGGAGGAACCGGTGCACAAGGTTCTACTGGTAATCAAGGAACTACAGGTGAACAAGGTACTGACGGAGAACAAGGTATACAAGGAAGACAAGGTGAACAAGGACGTCAGGGTATACAGGGACGTCAAGGAGATGTTGGTACAATTGGTAATCAAGGTACTGATGGAGAACAAGGTACTGATGGTGAACAAGGAAGACAAGGAGAACAAGGTCGTCAAGGTGTACAGGGACGTCAAGGAGATGTTGGTACAATTGGTAATCAAGGAACTATAGGTGAACAAGGTACTGACGGAGAACAAGGTATACAAGGAAGACAAGGTGAACAAGGACGTCAGGGTATACAAGGAAGACAAGGTGAACAAGGACGTCAGGGTATACAGGGAACTACAGGATTATTTGGTGGAAACAGTATAGAATTTAATTATAGTAGTTTTGACATTAGTGCTGGTTCTCCGGGTCAAACTAATTTTGGTTTTAATATACCAGTACCCGGAGGAGGAGGAATACCAAGTTACAGTTCAACAACTAAAGTTGGTATATCTGATTTTGATATTAATGGTACGGATGTTTCAGATTGGAATGATTCATTAGATGATGGTTCAGGCTCTCCCCGCGGACATTTAAGAATATTTAAAACAGATGATTCTACAGTATTTATTACATTTAATATTACAGGTTCAAATGTAGCTGGAGGTACAGGAGTCACAGCATACGAAGAAGTACAAGTACAGTTTGTTGATAATAATGGTACCTTTAGTAATGGTGATGATTGCGTTATAACATTTGTACAAGCTGGTAATCAAGGAACTACTGGTACAACTGGTAATCAAGGAACTACTGGTACAATTGGTAATCAAGGTACGGATGGAGAACAAGGTACTGATGGTGAACAAGGTACTGACGGAGAACAAGGTATACAAGGAAGACAAGGTGAACAAGGACGTCAGGGTATACAGGGACGTCAAGGAGATGTTGGTACAATTGGTAATCAAGGTACTGATGGAGAACAAGGTACTGATGGTGAACAAGGAAGACAAGGAGAACAAGGTCGTCAAGGTGTACAGGGACGTCAAGGAGATGTTGGTACAATTGGTAATCAAGGAACTATAGGTGAACAAGGTACTGATGGGACAATCGGTAATCAAGGAACTACTGGTACTGGAAATCAAGGTACTGATGGGGAACAAGGAATACAAGGAAGACAAGGTAATGCTGGTGGCGGTGGTGGTGGTGGTAGTCAAGGAACTACCGGTGAACAAGGTACTGACGGAGAACAAGGTATACAAGGAGAACAAGGACGTCAAGGTGAACAAGGACGTCAAGGTATTCAAGGAGAAAAGGGAGATACTGGTGATACTGGAGGTGTAGGTAACCAAGGTACAACTGGTACTCAAGGAACTACTGGTACAACTGGTAATCAAGGAACTACTGGTACAATTGGTAATCAAGGTACGGATGGAGAACAAGGTACTGATGGTGAACAAGGTATACAAGGACGTCAAGGTGAACAAGGACGTCAAGGTATTCAAGGAGAAAAAGGAGATACTGGTAACACAGGTAATACAGGTAATCAAGGTACTGATGGAGAACAAGGTACTGATGGTGAACAAGGTACACAAGGACGTCAGGGTATTCAAGGTAGACAAGGAAATGTTGGTACTACAGGTAATCAAGGTACTGATGGTTCTGATGGTGGTACTGGAAACCAAGGTACTGATGGTGAACAAGGTGCACAAGGAAGACAAGGAGAACAAGGTCGTCAAGGTGTTCAAGGTAGACAAGGAAATGTTGGTACTACAGGTAATCAAGGTACTGATGGTTCTGATGGTGGTACTGGAAACCAAGGAACTACTGGAGAACAAGGCACACAAGGTCGACAAGGTACACAAGGACGTCAGGGTGTTCAAGGTAGACAAGGTAACACAGGTTCACAAGGTACTGATGGATTGTTTGGTGGTAATAGTATAGAATTTAATTATAGTAGTTTTGATATTAGTGCTGGTTCACCCGGTGCAACTAACTTTGGATTTAACCTTGCGGTACCCGGTGGTGGTGGTGTTCCTAATTATGGTTTAATAAGTAAAGTAGGTATTTCAGATTTAGATATTAACTCTGTAGATGTTAGTGCTTGGAACGATTCATTAGATGATGGAACAGGTGCAGTGAGAGGTCATTTAAGAATATTTAAAACAGATGATTCTACTACATGGGTTACATTTAATATTACGGGTGCAAATGTAGCAGGTGGTGGTGGTTCCACTGCTTATGAAGAAGTTCAAGTTCAATATGTAGCTAATAGTAGTTATTTTAGTAATGGTGATGATTGTGTTATAACATTTGTACAAGCTGGTAACCAAGGTACACAAGGTACTGCTGGTGGTGGCGGTGGTGGTGGTACTCAAGGTTCTCAGGGTAGACAAGGAACTATTGGAGAACAAGGTACACAAGGTCGTCAAGGCGAACAAGGTCGTCAGGGTGTACAAGGTAGGCAAGGAGAAAAGGGAGATACAGGAAATACAGGAACTACAGGTAATACAGGTAACCAAGGTACAATCGGTAATCAAGGAACTACTGGTACTGGAAATCAAGGTACTGATGGGGAACAAGGAATACAAGGAAGACAAGGTAATTCTGGTGGCGGTGGTGGTGGTGGTACTCAAGGAACTACCGGTGAACAAGGTACTGACGGAGAACAAGGCACACAAGGTCGTCAAGGTGAACAAGGTCGTCAGGGTGTACAAGGACGTCAAGGTATTCAAGGAGAAAAGGGAGATACTGGTAATACAGGTAATACAGGTAATACCGGTAACCAAGGAACTACTGGAGAACAAGGCACACAAGGTCGTCAAGGTACACAAGGACGTCAGGGTGTTCAAGGCAGACAAGGAACTACAGGTACTGGTAATCAAGGAACTACAGGTAATACAGGAACTCAGGGAAGTACAGGAACTACTGGAAATCAAGGTAATCAAGGAACTACAGGAGCAACCGGTGGCGGTGGTGGTGGAGGTACTACTATTTCACACGCAGGTGCAGGTGGTTCAGCACTAACAGACGTTGGTGGAGGTCCTATAACATATTTCCCATCTGGAGCACCTGTAGAAATGTATGACATGGCAACCGTAGGTGTACCTAATGGATATTTAACTGCTACAGTAGGCGGTGCTTTACGTGCTTGGCCTTCATGGTCACCATAATCATAGAAACCTTTAAATACTATTACTGTTTATTTTTATAATATATACAACGTATGGCGCGAGCCAGCGAAGTGAGGTATACAATATGGCAAATTTTAAATCAGCAATACTAACCACAGGCACTTATACAGGAAGCTCTACTTCTCAAGTAGAACTCATAGGTCCAGTGAACGTTAAAAACGAAGACCGTTTATCATTTCAATTTATAAATAATGATACTACAGGTGGTAATACAGATGTAATTCAAGTTTGGGGTAGATTAGCTACCACATCCGGAACTCTAGCAGATGCTGGAGAATGGACGCAGATAGGAGATAATATTGTAGTAAGTGGCTCAACAAGTTCACTTAAAGCAATCTCTACAACTGGATTATACTGGTGTGGAGTTACAATCAATCCTGACGCTACACATGCTTCTTTATCCCATGATTGGGCAATGCTAAGACAGGCTTAGGTTAGATGGCAGATAGATATGCAGTAGGCACAGGCAACTGGAACGACACTTCTACATGGTCAGCTACCTCAGGAGGGACTACTGGTGAATCAGTTCCCGTTGATGGGGATGATGTTTATTTTGATGGTAATTCAGGTACTGTAACATTAAATGCAGCAGCACGCTGTGATAAAATCACCTTTAACGGTGGTGGAACTTTAGATACAGACTCAAGTAATGATTATGCTTTAACAGTTGATGAGCAAATGTATCTTCAATCTTCTGGAGTATTTAATGCAAATGGCTCTACTGTAAAAATAGGAGATGGAGTTACAAGTGCTGTTTATACACTTCAAGTAACAAATGGAACTTTCAATGGTGGAGATGGTCTTCATACTATTGGTTGTATCAAAGTAAATGGCGGAACTTGTAATTTAACACAAGGAACCATGACTTTAAATGGTGCAGAGACATCTTCTTCAGCAGGTATTTTACAAAAGACTTCAGCAGGAACATTAGCACATAGTAATGGAACTGTTATATTCGATGTTGATAATTATAGCAATTCTATTATTTTATTATACGGAGCCGATATTACACTTTATAACGTATATTTGGACTCGACTGCTAGTGCTAATAAATTACAATTATGGGGTAATGGTGCTACAGGCCCAAGAAGAAAATTAACTGTCGCAAATAATTTAACTATAAGGGGAGGTAGATTTTTAACTAAATACTCTTCTGTAGAAGAATGTGATTTAGATGTAGGTGGAGATTTATTACTTCATCCTTCAGCAAGTGCTGGTACGGATGTAAAAGCAGAATTTACTTCTTATGCTTCAGTTGTAAATGTTAGTGGTAAATTAGAAACACAAGGAACTTGGAATAGTGGTGGTAGCAATTATACACCTAAATCCATTTACGACGGTGGAACAGGAACTCATTCATATCAAGGTATTAATTTTTTAGTAGGAGCAGATGTTACACTTTCATCAGGTGTTACTTCAATAACAGGAGCAGTTAATGGTTCAGGAGCAGGTACGGCTTTTAGATTAGACACACAAAATGGTTACAATACATATTCTAATGGAAGTGGAACAGTTAAATTTACAAGTTCAAATGACCAGAATTTATACAGCACAGGTCAACAAGCAGATAATTTTACACAATTTAACAACTTAACTCTTGAAAAAACTAGTTCTACTTTACAAGGTTTAACTAGTGTTGGATTTCATATTAAAGTAGGAGCAGACCTTACAATAACGTCAGGAATATTGAATACAAATACGACGAATGCTACAAACCACGCACTTACAGTAACAGGAACTACAACGATAGGACCAGACAGTGGTGCAGCAGACCAAGCAACATTAACTTGTAATGCTTCAGCAGTTAGTTTAGGCACGACAAGACAACAAGCAGATTATGCTTTGAATATAGAAATAGGTGGAACGTTTGTAGGCGGCACAGGAACTCATACCGTTGGAAGCCTTTATATGGCTCAAAGTGCTAATGCTAAAGCTACTATGACAACTGGTGTTATGACCATAAATGGGTACAATAATAGTGCAAACAAAGCTTGGAGAGTAGAATACGGTGGAGATACTTTTGATAATGCTAATGGAACGGTTAGATTTAATTTTAATGGTTTTGATACAAGAATGTCTATGAGAAGTGAAAGCCACGCTAACAATGCGTTTCATAATTTAATTATACAAATGAATGGAGATTCAAGAACACTATCTATAGATAATGGAACAGACGTTAAAGTAGATAATGATTTAACCGTATCTCGTGGAATATTAAATGCAGGTTCTAATCACAATTTAGAAGTAGTAGGAAAAGTAGATGTAGGTAGTGATTCAGAAGTAAGTAATTTAAAATTTAGTGCAAGTAGTACTAAAACAGCAACTTTTGGAAGTCTTACAATTGGAGGAGATGGAACTTATGAAGCAACACAAGGAACTACTACTATTACTAACAAGAATAGTTCTAATTATATAATACAAATAGCAGGACTTTTTACCCACAATAGTGGAACTGTCAAAATAGATACTTCTGTAACTGGAGACAAACTTTTAGATTTAATTCCTTCAAGCGGTGTTGGACTTAATAATTTAATAGTCAATGAAGATGGAAGTGGTGTAATACAATACAATGGTAATACCACAATAGCTGGAGACCTAACAATCGAAGAAGGAACACTACACGGGTATGACTATAATAATTCCGAATTGACTGTAACAGGGGGTGTAACTATTGAAGATGGGGGGACATTAGGTGTAACAAACCAGACAGGAGCTTATTCATTCAATTCACTTACAACAGAAAGTGGAGGAACATTTGTAGCAACAAGCGGAACTACTACTATTACTGGTACCTTTGATAACAATGGCACAGACCCAACGACTTCATTTGTTCACAACGATGGAACAGTTAAAATGGGTGGTGTCAATACTATCCTACGAGGAGGCACGGCATCAACAGGGACTCATTTTTATAATCTTACACAAGATGGTTCCGGTTATGTAGATTCTTATGAGAAATACACTGTAGAAAATAAATTACAAACTAAAGCAGGTCAAACTTGGTATCTTAACAATGACGGTCATATTTACATTGGTAAAGCAGGAGTAAGAGCTGGTGAGTTTGAAATAAATGACGCTTTAAATTTAGGAACAAACGGTCAAACACATATTACTGGTAATGGTGGGCCTACTCTTCCTGCATTAATAGATTACAACGGTAGTATTAGTGGAGCATCAGGAGACACTGGCGGTGCTACAGCATATTTAAATCTTACAGATACCAATTGGGATGGCACTTTAACTATGGGAACTACTAACATAAAGCTAGGAGGAGATGCAGAGTTTGATGCCGTAACAGTAAGTAGTGGAGCAGAATTGGATTTGAATGGACAGAGGATTGAAACAAGTGGTAAATTAGATATTATAGGTAGTTTAACAGATGGAGGTAACAAATCATTAGCAGTTCTAAATAATATAGATACCACAGGAACAACAAGGAATATTTCTGGTGCAAGTGATTTAATATTAACAGGTTCAGGAAATATTTATTGGGGAGCTACTGGCGGAGGATGGAATACGGCTTTCTTTAATGGTGGGGCATTTGATACTTGGGCAGGTCAAAATGTCTTTGGGACTTGTTTGATTGGTTCAGGAGATTTAGATGTGCTTCACGATACTACATTTAATAATATTCAAGTTGCTACTGGTGGAACACTTGATGGTAATTCATCAACAGTTACAGCAACAGGAGATTTAACTATGAGTGGTGGTCTTATTGGTAAGAGTGCTTTGTCATTCCCTGATGGCGGCGATAGTCCTTCTGGAGCAGGAAACGCTTTAGATGTACCTTATGATTTAGTTAATCTAACTGGAGATGCTACAATTGAATTTTGGATGTATGCAGACGCTAATACTAACGCTAATAGTAGAGGTGTCATAAATGGTTACAAAGCAAGTGTAGCTAATAGGTGGCAACTTTATCAAACTACTTCAAACAATTTAACATTTTACTCACACGAAAATAATAAAAGTATAACTGTAACGTGCCCTACTGGAAAATGGAGTCACGTTGCTATAGTCTGCACAGGAGCAGGCGGTGATGTTAAACTTTACATAAATGGTAAACTGGAAGGACAAACTGAATTAGGTAGCGGAGTATCCTTAGCTACTTCAGGTGCTTTCCCTGACTTTGGAGTTAATAGACAAGATGGTTCTACAAACATAAGAACAGGTCAATCAATTTTTGAGGGGGAGCTTGCTATGTTAAGAATATGGACTGATGAAAGAACACAATCCGAACTGAGAGCTAATATGTTTGCTACCTATGCTAATTTAGCGTCTAATACAGACTGTGCAATAGCTTACGAGTTTGATGAAGGAACAGGCACAGATGTTGATGATGAAGTTGGAAGTAATAATGGAACTCTTGTAAATAGTGTAACTTGGGTAGGAGCAGGAACATTTACTATGGGTACTTCTACTCTTGATTTTACTGGTGATGGCGAATGGGCTATATCTGATACATCTACAGACTATTACAACGTTAAGGTTGCTGCATCTGGTAAAACTACAACTATAAACAGTGTAGGTAGTTCTGAAAGAAGACCACGAATTAATAATTTATTGACACACGGTGGAGGAACTCTGACCGATATAAATAATGCAGATATAACATTCTACGGTACCGGTTCACACACTGCGGGAGCAAATTTATCAGGTTTATATATTACTTATTGGCCTAGCTCTACAGATATGCCCGGTGGTACTTACCAATATTTAATTACACAACACAATGATTTATTAACTACTGGAGATATAACTTGTACAGGATATTTTGCGATAAGTAGTGGTGAAGGGTTCGATTTAAAAAATCAAACATTAACAACTCCACGTTCAATACACTATGCAAATACTACATTCAATATAGACGCAGGTAGTTTAATATTTTCTCATACAAATGGGCTGACAGGAGACTATACTGGAAGAACATTTACAGCAGGTCCCGGAGCTACAATTACTGGAGTAGCAGCAAAGTCTGGTTTCTTTTCAGGTAATAACTATTCAGTCGTAGGTAAAATAGAAAACTTAGATGTTACAAACGAAGAATTAAAGGTTACAGGTCAGGTTATAAATTGTACTGGAGACATACATCAATATTTCCCTACAATTGACCACGCTCAACAGTTAGATGCTGATACCGCAGACGATAGGGATGTAAGACTTACAAGAGATTTAGATGCAAATACGGAGTTGATTAACTCTTAGGGAGAAAGGTTTAAATATGGATGCAACAGATAAAGAACTATTGATTCGCATAGACGAACGCGTCAAGACCGTTTTTACTAAAATGGATAAATTCGAAACACTCTTTACGAATCACTTAGCCCATCACGAAATGTGGGAGAATGATTTACGCCGCCAAATGAGATGGTGGGTAGGTATAGCTGTTACTGCCGCTGGTGGTGCAGGTGCAATGGGGATGATGTAAAATGGCAATAACAAGTATAACAACACTCGCCGGACTGAGAGATAGAATTAGACTCTTAGCTGGAATAGAACAAGAAGAATTAGATAATGATACACTAGATATTTTAATTAGTATTTCAACAGAATGGTTTGAAGAACAAATTGGTACAGCATATGATGTAGCCACAGCTGCCGCTGCTTATGATAATGCAGTAGCTTACTACACTTGTTATTTAGCATCTATTGCTCAAAATGGTATGGGTATAGAAAGAATACAAGTCGGAGATTTGGCAGTCTATTATGAAGATGACCAATTTATACACTTTAAAGAATTAGCAGAGCAACAGTTAGTAATGAAACAAGCTTTGAGTATTAAAACTACAACTTATAACGCAGACCCATATCTTGGAAAAGTTAATTGGGATAAAAACGTTACTGGTGTCGACTCTACTAAAGATATGTATCCAAGGCCAAGAGGTACGGGAGAATAATAATGCCGGGGTTGATTGGTTCACAAGGTATCCGTCCGGGTGCTTTGAATATGAACCGCATCTTTCGCGCATTGAGATACAGGAGCGAACAAGCTCAATATGTAACATATCATCGTTTACCTATTTATGAAACAGATGCTTATGGAGTACCTGATGGTGATGAAGCTGCACCAGAACTATTACTTCCAGATTTACCTGCAATTATTAGACCTGCCGTTACAGCAGATTATCAACAAGAGAGAGCTGGCAACAATATAGTTGGAGCAGCAAGAATTTATACTCCTAATATAAATACTATAAAAAACTATCCTAATTTTGACCAAGGTAATTTTACTGGTACAGCACAATTTAATGAAATACAAGGCTGGGATAGATTAATAACAAATTACAGGTCTATCTTATACGCAGAAACGAGCGGTACAACTGGATGGAGTGCATCTCATGGAGCTATAACTTCTGATGGTGAATCAATTACTAACACTTTAACTAATAATGGTACCACCACATACACAGCTCCAGCAGCTAATGTTAATATATTAGAAGCAGATAGATTAAGATTAAAAGTTAAACCTAATTTTGCTATGGGACTAACAAAAATTGTTGTTACAAACGCAGCAGCACAAACACTTACATATACACCCACTGCATTAACTGTAACAGCTGATGCTTGGTTAACTTTAGATTTACCTTATGTTTCAGGAACAGTAGCTGACAACACCAGTATTTATCAGTCAGGTGCTCGGTATGCTACTCCTGTAACTTCTTCAGCTACTACATTTAATTATGAAAGTAACTTAACTTCTATAGTATTCCACTACACAGGATATACTGGGGTAACAAATACTATCAAACTAAGAGAAATAGAATTTTATAAATCTGTGTCATGGCACGTCCATTCTTTAAAAGACATGACTGATGGATATATTATTTTTAATTGCGTTAGAACCGCAGGACGCGATGACGCAAGGAGGCGAGCTGAATAATGGCACCTCCAGACCACCTTAATAACGTAGAGAGAAAACTTATAGACCAACTGAGAGCAGGACAATATAACAAAATAACTGGTGGTACTAAAGGCACCGCTAATGCATGGGCTGCTGACGGTACTGATGTAACAGTATTTGGGCAATTTCCAACCACAGACCAAACTAAGTATCCAGCAATAATTACAGAAATGGTAGCTAATGGAATAGAAACTCAATTTATGGGACAAAGGTTAACATATGGAACAAGCGCTACTGAGCAGATAGGGGAGCTCTATGGAGTAGGCTTTAATATATATCTTATCGTAGATAGAGATTGCTCTTTAACTCCTACAGGGGGCTCTACTAAGTATAAACAGAGACGTTTGATTAATTATCTCATGCTTAATAGCGCTAATATACTTATGGATACTGATTTTAGTACGACTGATACTGAAGTAGATGAGAGGCATTTTAGTGGTTTTAAAGATATAGGATATGACCCTAAATTAGAACATTGGGTAGCAGTTGCTTCAATGGTTATAGTATTCAAAAACACACGGTCGTGATAAATGCCTAATGTCAGAATGATTGAGCAGTTTGGTGAACAAAATGTATTCAGAAGTATCTCAGTTGGTTTTCAACCCTACTTACCTTTTACACAAGCTTATGCAATGCAACTGAGAGGTACTACACCTACAGTAGCTGGAGCTTCAAGTGAGGGTTATTTCGATTTATCTCCTCAAGATGATTCTTCTTTGGGTGATAATGAACGTGATGGATATCCTTATGTTTTAAGAAGACAGATTTATCAAGGTAAAGGAGCAGGTCGTACACGTATAATGAGTGCTATGATGCCGAGAGAAGATGTTGCTCTTGCTTCTGCTAGAGGTATTGCTGGTCAAGCTTCTTCAGACATAATGGGACAACAACTTCAAGAGTTATTAGATAGTGCAAGTGCTCGTCCCGGTTCTGTTGCTCTAAATAGTCGTATAAGAGATGAAATTGAAATAGGTATGCTAAGTAATTTATATTCAGCACTTGAAGGTAATGATGACCAATCAGGCCAAGCATTTGATAGGTCGGGTGACTTTGGTCGGTCTCAGGATTTCGATATATTTTTAGAAGAGCATGATTCCTTTAGAAGGTTTATTCAATCAGAATTACCACAAAATCTAAACATACAAAGTGCTGAAGTTGCTAGAGATGCAGGTGGTAGTGCTAGCCATAAGATTTTAGCACAAATAGATACTTCAGAAACAGATTTAGCAAGTGCTGTGTCTACATGGACTACACACATTCAACAAAATATAAATGAATGGAATACACGTATAGCTAATGAATGGACTTCTTTTGGTTACAATGCTACGATGTCAGGTAGAGACTTTGAGATGGCTAAAGGCATGTTTTCTTCTGCAACTAGAGGCACTGCCGCTTATGATATGAGACAGTTTTTAAATAGGGTGGGTAGAAGTCAAACTATGATGGACAGTGCAGGTAGAGCATTAGAGCCTATCAGGCATGTTTATCAAGTTACCTTAACACCAAGTACTATTGGTTTTGCTACATTTTATCCACTGTATGAAAATGGTATGCCTCAGATTGGTTTTGATAGCGATAATGTAGCAGTTGTAGCTGCTTTGGATGGAAATGTTATAAATGCTTTTACTGATTGGATGTTAAGCCAAAACTCAGTAGGTGCAACTTTAATTTCAGAAATCGCTTTTTTAGCTCACAACGAAGCTAATGCTGTATCAGTTTCTACATTAGATAGGGTAGAAAGAACAGGAGAATTTTCTACAGCTGGTCTGGCTTTAGATTTTTTTAATAATATACAACTCAATATAGCAGGAACTGGAGGAAAAATACATTTAACTACTACACAAATAGCCGAAAACCTAAGGCAACAAATCAATGACTATTATAACAACCCTCAATCTACTCAGGCATTTGCTAATTGGTATCAAGCATTATTACAACAAAGTAATGATTTAACAAAAGATTGGTATCGTGCAGTTGGTCCCGGACCAAAAGGTAATAGACAAGGAACTACTATTTCTAGCGAATGGATATTTGGAGATGACAAAGGAAATCCACGCAAACATCTATTGGGTGTGTGGAGTGATGTAATGGACGATACATGGAGAGGAACAGGTATGACAGAGACTGGTTATAACTTTTCTATATCTCCTTTAGTAACTTCGCGTAGAGCTGGTGTTGCTGCTTTCAGACGGGGAGGAGCTAATCAGTATTAAGCAAAAGCTTTATATAGTAAGACGAGTTAATTTAAAGGTAACGAGTGAAGTGTAACGTACTGGAAGTCGACACAAAAAAAACAAAAGGTGAAAAAATGGTATATACCCACAATAAAATAGCAAAAGGAGGTGAATTCTAATGGCTTACTTTCTAGGAAGAGATGTAAATGTTTTCATTACGACCGAAACAAGAGTAACTAACAAAGCAATAGGTGTATTAGCAAACGGTGTTACAGCACCAGTTATAACACTAGGCGACCCGGCAACAGCAAATACAAACATGTTTGCAGACGATATGAACTCGGGCACAGCTTTGACTGGCTATACTGCATATGCAGATATTGTTGGAGTAGATGTAGCACTAGGAACCATGGATGAAGACACTTCTTATATTGGACAGACTCAACCCGGTAAGGTTGAAATTAAAAAGGAATACACAGTATCCTTAACAAGAAAGAAAAACAGCAATCTTTGGGATGTAATTTATAACGGAGATAAAAATGGTAATAAAGCAAGATTCGGTATGAGTAGCGGTAACGCAGGTCTTGGTACTGGATTAGTAAATCCTAAATCTATAGCAGATGGTACAGAAACAACCAAATCATGTTATGGTTATAGAGTATCTTTACAATTTAAAACGGGTACAGCAGGAAGTAATAGTAACGAAGAAGTTCTATGTATTAAAAACTGTTGTATAACCGCTTACACAACTACGCTTAACGCTGATGGCGTTCAAGAAGAGACATTAGAATTTAGTTCTTATCAACCAGCAGTCTACGGAGCAGCTGGTAATGAATTAAATAGCTCATTAACATTATTAGAGGGGTTCTAAGCATGGCTTTTTACTTAGGAAAAGATGTAGCAGTATTTTTAACTACTGAAAACGATACCTTGGGTGTTACGCCTGTTGATGATGGAAGTACGAGTGTTGTAAATACAGCAACAGCCACATTTGCAGCGCAGTTAGACGGTACAGCTACAGAACAATCAGATTTAACAGCTGTAGATTTAAGTATAGGAGCTATGGATGAAGACATAACCTACTTTGGTATGAGGACAGCTTTAAAAGCTGAAATTAAAAAGGAAACCACGGTTACTTTAACTAGGAAAAAGAGTACCCCTGATTACGAATTTGTCTATGATAAATGTAGATATGGAGTTACAGGTACAACTGTTGACGATACTGCACTTATGGATGGTTTGTCTGAACCTACGGTCGAGTATGGATACCGAGTATATGTACACCTATCAGGAACTTCTGAAGTTATGAGTATTCCAAACTGTGTAGTAGCTGGTCATACTGTTACTATGAGCGCAGATGGTACAAGCGAAGAAACAATAGAATTATCATCTATGGTTACTCCTATTATTAGCGGTGCTAATTACACTGGTAATACTTTAATAACTAACTTATAGATATAATAATTAATTTGAGGGGGGCGTGAGTCCCCTTCAGGAGATAAAAAATGACAGAAAAGAAAATTTGGTCGATGGATGAATTAGTAGCACTCACTGATGAAGTGCAAAACGAAGAAGTAGAGTATAGAGATGGAATGGTTCACTTTCATTTTTGTGAATTAGCAGAAAAAGAAGAACCTAAGTTCACTGGTATATCAGATAGTTTACCAGAAGAAGAGAAAATGTTAAAGTATCAAGAACTTGGTAATCAACGAGTTCTAAAAATGATATTAAAAGCAAATGAAAAAGACCCAGAAGGTCCAATAATAACTGAAGAACAGTGGGGACTACTCCCAACAACACTTCGGTATGCAATATCTAATAAAATATTAGGTGTCGAGGAAGAAGCCGCAGAAAATTTTCGCGACTGATGCTGGACACGCCTGATGCGGTATTGATATATATGCCCCTAATGGAACATTTAGGGATGAGTTGGAGTGAAATCAAGAATACGCCCAAACACGAACTGAGAGGTTTACTTAGTGCGTACAATGAATACAGAGTATACCATTCAATGGATGGTTATACGGATAAACAAGTCAGTGAAATGGCAAAGGAGAACCCTCAAGTAAGAACTAATTACACGAGGTATTTAGAAACGCAAAGAAGATATCATGATATGATTGGAAAGAGTAAAAAACTAACGTTTAAGGATATATAAAATGGGTTTTGCAGGACAACTGTTTGCAGCGCGTGTCGCTATAGGTTTAGCCGTTCCGAGTCCACAGGCTATGTCTAAAGCTGGTGGTGCATTAGCTAAAGGTATAGAAGATATTTATAAACAAGCACAATTAGCTAAAAACAGAGGAGGTCTCAATGAAAATTATGCAGCCCGTCTACAAGGGTTAAACAATAAATCTACTACTGCTATGGATAAAATGAATAACGAAGTTCGTATTCGTTTAGAAAGAAATTTAGAAGCATTAAATAAAGCTACTTCAAGTAGTGTAGCTAATAATTTCAATAAAATAAAGGGACATTATGGAAAATTAAAATCAGTTCTGTCTAAACCAATGAGAGATTCTCTTTTTGGTGGAGTAGGTGGTAAGGGTGGTATGGAAGGTCAGCTCCAAATTGCAGCAAACATGCAAAAAATGGACGCAGCCGGTAGAGCCGAAGTCATCAGAAATCAAGGAAAAGTTATAGCACAAAGTGAAAGAGAATTAACAATAGAAAAAGAAAAATTTATCGAATTAGAAAAACAAGGCGAAAAGAAAGCCGCCGAAGCTAAAACACAACGAGAAAAACTTGGTAAATTACAAGAAGAATTACAGATACAAAAAGATATCAAACAAAATTTTGAAGATATTGACAATGAAATAACAGGTATAACAAGCGACTATGGAGATTTGAACACTAAAGCTGCTGATTTTAGAGATAAAGTACTAGGAACAGCAGATGCAATGCGAAATAAGTTCAATGAGGCTTTAAGGACGTCTGTGTCGCTTTTAACTGTTGTAGGGTACAAGCTTAACCAAAACACACAAGAGCTCATAGAATTCGAAAGAGAGCTATTAAACGCCAATTCTGTGTTTAATTTGACTAATGACGAGTTATTTAGGGTAGGAAACACTGTTACAGAGTTTGGTAACAAATTTGGTATAGCGGTTCACAATGGTGCAGAAGGTTTATACCAACTTGCATCGGCAGGTCTTGAAGCCAATGAAGCAATGTCTATTTTACCTGAGACTTTAAAGTTATCTATGGCTGTTCAGGGAGACCATAATACTATTTCTAAACTGACTGCTCAGACATTGTTTGGTTTTGGTATGGAAATGGACCAAGCAGCTCTATTAACCGATAAATTTGCCTTTGCTATACAGAAATCTCTTATTGAATATCAAGATTTATCAAGCGCTGTTAAGTTTGCTCTACCTTTCTTTACCTCTACAGGGCAATCTATTGACCAATTGTTAGGGGCTTTACAGGTCTTGACTAATAGAGCTTTAGAGGCTGGTATAGCTGGTAGGGGTCTTAGACAAGCATTAGCAGAATTTGCTGAAGGCGCTATGGATGCTGAAGCTGGATTCCGTAAAATGGGTGTTGAGATATTAAACGCTGAGGGTGAAATGATGCAATTAACTGAGATAGCTGCTCAGTTCGCTGCCGCAGTTGGGCCAGAAACTATATCTAATACTGAACTTTTAACAACTTTAATTGAAGACTTGAATGTGCGTGGTGCTACTGCGTTTATCCACTTAGTTCAAGCTTCGGATGAGTTTACTCAAGCTGTTGAAGATACCACGAACGCAGGTGGTCAGTTAGATGAGATGGTTCGTATACAGAATCAGTCGTTACAAGCTCAAATACAAATATTAAAAACTAATATATTTTCTATTTTTGCACTTAGAGATGCTTCATATGAAGGAACTGAATTTATGAACGCTTTCCACGAAGCAATTGTTACTCAGATTCAAGGTTTTAAGGACTTAATTGTAGAGGAAAAGAACGGAGTACAACAATTAACAGAGTTTGGAGCATCGTTACAAGCATTTGCTACTGATTCGATGGTATTAATTATAGATTTAATTCAAGATTTTATAGAAGGAATAGTAGAATTACAAAAAACAGGTGTTGATTTCGCACAACTTCTAGAGATTATAGCAGCACCTCTCAAAGTAGTAGCGATGTTATTTAAAGAATACCCTAATTTGATGAAATGGGTTTTAATATTCAAAGCTTTAAACGTTATTTTACCTGTACAAACACTCGCCGTTTTGGCATTATCTCGTGTTTATAGGGGATTAGCCGCAGCAGCTACAGCAGCAGCGGTAGCACAAAGTATGCAACTTTCTACAGCTACGGGTGTTATAGGTGTTAGAGGTAAAGCTCTTAAAAATGTAACTTTAGCTGGTGGAGGACTTAATAAAGCAGGTAGAGAAGCTGTAAAACGTGGTGGTACAGCAACGGGTGGTAAGATGATTGCTAAGAAAACTGGTCAATGGGGTGCTAAAAGATTATTAGCTGGTGCATTACTTGGTGGAACTGGTATAGGTGCTGTTGCTATGGGAGGTTTGTTAGCTTATGATATAGCTAAAGCCACTGGTGTTTTACAGTCAGGTGGATATATACCGGGTATGGCTGCTGGTGGTGGTATGGGTGGTGGACGTCCTCATCTCGTAGGAGAAATGGGACCAGAACTCTTTATGCCTACTCAGTCGGGCAAAGTTTTAAATAATTCACAAACCGAAAATATGTTAAGTGGTAAAGTGGTATTTAAAGATGTTACTATTGGAGTGGATTCCTTTGGAGGATTGGCATGATAAGAACGCAACCGGAACATTTCTATAAAAGAAAGCTCGTTGCATCAGGTGCAGCACTTCCAGTTGTAGCAGAATTACCTGATTTGTCTTTAGCCGCTACTGGTAATAATTTAGTATTATCTACTGGAGATAGAAATGTATTTTCAATTATCTCTGGTAATACTGATATAAACGTGAAAGCTGGTCAATATGATTTGGTTGGAGGTTATTTGCGTACATTTGTGTCGGGCACAAGTGTAGGAGAAACAGGAGTATCTCCCACTATAAAATTATATGGTTTACAAGACGATTATCCTATTAGAGAGGGTGATATAACTCTCCCAGACAATTCTAATACACGCCCAACTCTAGCTGCATACCATCAAACATCTGAAGATGGTAACAATTTGTATCAACAAGAAAATTTCGATGGAGCAATTACTTCATTAGATACATCAGCTAGATTTGTGAGTGGTGGTTTTAATTCTAAACCTTATTTGGAAGTACAGGATTTTTTAGATTATTACCAAAATCTAACTAGTAAGACACAAGATGAGATATTACAAAGTCTTGTCAGTGTTGGATGTATTACAATGAGCTGGACAGACGGTAGAACAACCAGAGTTACAGACAATCCACTCACTGGTAGAATTTTTTTCAG
>Ga0209992_10000286_pt1 | contig 69450 bp, 60 predicted proteins | sample 2SBtaG_2_FD_182564 | JGI IMG/M metagenome (GOLD analysis project Ga0209992, IMG submission 182564) | Deep subsurface microbial communities from Kolumbo volcano to uncover new lineages of life (NeLLi) - 2SBTROV12_ACTIVE470 metaG (SPAdes)... | ecosystem: Environmental > Aquatic > Marine >... | reverse complement strand
CACTTTGCTGCCAAGCCTTCACATGCGCCTGCTTTTCTTTTGACAACATCTCCTTTTCTCCTATTCAAAAACCACGGAGAATATCAGTTCACAACTATTTCTATAGATGGTACGGACGGACGCTTACCTTAAACCCATCGTGAGAGTAGGAAAAATACTTATTTTCACATACTCCATATCACCTACCAGTGTGTATACAAACTAAGGTTGATTTAAATCGGACGACATTCTTGGGAGCAGTAAATAACTCCCGATTAAAATGGATCGCCACCAAACTATGCAGTTAACAACGACTTGCTTTCGAGTACGAAAATCGATTCCCGTCCTGAATTTGTGCTAACCTAGACCCATAGAATAGTAGGGTAACCATGTATTTTAAATCTCAAGTGAATTCACTACACTTAATCTTACAATTCGAATATGCCCATTCATCCGAAAATTCCCAAAAAAAACAGGTGTTGATTTATAGCAATGGATAAAAAATGCACTATATGTATTGGCGATAACCACGCTATATTTAGGGAAGGCATCAAAGTCTTGCTATCGTCCCGTCCGCAGTTTGAAGTTGTTTCTGAAGGCGAAGATGGGCTACAAGTTATCAATGCTGTAAAACGCAATCCGCCCGACTTAGTTCTATTAGACTTGACAATGCCGAAAATGAACGGTCTGGACGCAATAAAATCCTTAAAATCGAGATTTCCGGAAATCAAAATAATCGTTCTTACACTTCATAATACCGAAGAACACATTCACGCGGCCTTAGAAGCCGGTGCGGACGGCTATGTCCTAAAGGAAGCCAACTATTCAGAGCTAGAATTGGCAATAAATGCTGTGTTAAAGAACCAAGTTTTTCTCAGTCCTGCAGTTTCCGACAAAATCGTCAAGCGCTATCTTAACGGCAAAAAACCGGACGATAAAACACAATCATGGGACATACTGACTAAACGAGAGCGCGAACACCTGAAGCTAATCGCAGAAGCAAACAGCAATAAAAAAATTGCTGAATACCTATGCATTAGCGTGAAGACCGTTGAGAAACATCGCGCGAATTTAATGAAAAAGCTAGGAATGCACAGTGCCGTAGAATTAACAACATTCGCAATCGAGAATGGCTTAATCGAAAAATAATCAAGCGCAACATCAACTAATTTCTCTGATGGCGGTCAGCAGATCACCCTTATTGAATGGTTTGGTCAACGTAATATCGGCACCGGCTGAATTGGCAGCCGCCAAATAGACCGTAGTCGCAATGGCTTCCGGTTTATAACTTCCAGGATTCAATTTTCCGCCACCTGAAATGGCTACTATTTTCGCGTTAATCGATTCGTCTCGAATCTCTTTAATAACACCAACTCCGTCTTTCTCCGGCATTACAATATCGACCACGACAATGTCGGGTTTGTACTCCCGGAATATCGTGATCGCTTCTACTCCGTCAGCTGCAACCTTTACAGCGTAACCTTCTCGTTCGAGCAATTCTTTTAACACGTCCCGAATATCGTTCTCATCATCAACAACTAAAATATTAATCATTCTTTCTCTCCATTAATTTGCATTGCTAGACTGAGCGCATTTAGTCACCTTGTTGCAATCGATTTTGGTTATTCTCCGGTTGCCAAATTGGCAAATAGACTTCGACAATAGTGCCAGAGCCCACCTCGCTGGTCACTTTGATATCGCCATCATGGGTGGTTACGATACCGTGCACGACAGCCAATCCCAATCCGCTACCCTGCCCAACTTCCGCTGTCGTGTAGAAGGGTTCAAATATACGTTCCAGCGTATCGGAATCGATTCCCCGCCCAGTATCCGCCACGGTTAATTTTACAGACGCCGACGGCAAACGATCGCCAGCATTGTCAGATTCAACTATTTGAATTCGATTTTCGACCAAACTTAGCGCAATCTTGCCCGTTCCATCACCTATAGCTTTGGCAGCATTGTTGCATAAATTGACGATCAATTGTTGAATTTGAGCAGCATCACCTAGGATCAATCCACAGAAATCAAAATGGGTCGATATCTCTATCGTTCTAGGTAAAACAGCGCGCAACATATCTAATGATTCGTTGATAACTGACTTCAAATCCATAGGGTCCAGCTTCTTTTCCGTGCGATATCTGCTAAAGGTTAAAATCTGTCCAATCAAATCTTTAGCGCGATCAGCCGAACGCAAAACCCTGCTCAGTTGCTCAGCTGTTTTACTGTCCTCAGGTAACGTTTCTTTGGCGAGCTCTGTGTATAAAACGATCGGTACCAATATGTTATTAAACTCATGCGCCATTCCACCGGCAAGCGTTCCGATCATCTCCAATTTTTGAGATTGGAGAAGTTGCTTTTCTAATAATTTCCGGCGCATCTCCAAATCCATTCGATGCTCAATCTCCGCCTGCAGGCGTTCGGTTTTCCCTACAAGCTCCCGCCGCATAATCTCCAGGTCCTTAGCCATCTCATCGATTTCGACAATTTTGCTATCTGAATCCAGGCGCTTATCAAACTGTCCAGAAGCAATCTCTCGAGAGGCAAACTGCAGTGCCCGTAACGGCCGGGTTAGGCGAATACTTAACCAAATAACCAATACGAACGAAATCAGGACGTACAACGAAAAAATATAGAATGCCCGTTGATAAGCGAGCTGAATTTGATCTAACGTCGATTGTTCGTCGAAACCCAATTTAAGCGTAATATTCCGATTCGGCACCATAACTGGAATAGCAAGATAATAAACGTTATCATCGTTGCCGTTAAAGTCGAAGTCTTCGTTATAAACTAGGTTACCGGATGTTAAATCGGATTGATAAAGTCGCTCTTGTCCCTCCCAGAGTTCCGCATAAACACAATTGCTCGACAAGGTCGCACTATCCAGTAATTCAACAGCGCGGTCGCGAGAAACCAGCTCCCCGTCATATTTAAAATTATCGGCTAGAAAACGGCTAAATTCCCGGACATGATCGATGAACATTCCCGTTTGGCTCTGCTCAACAATATTAAGCACGCCCCTAAAGACCATCGGCAGTAAAACGGCTTGTCCCACGACTACAACGATTATCAGTCGGGCTGCAAGCGTATTTAATCGCTTTGCCATAGTAAATCCAATACCTTCAAATCCCCCGTATGCGGAACATCTTCTAACCACATATAGGTTAAGCTGCAAGACCTCTTTTTCGCCTGCTCGGTGAATTCTAGCGGGAGATAAAACTCTAAAAGCTTTGGATTCCCATAATTAAGCCGGAGCCAAAGCGATCTCCGCATGTAGGATTTTTTAGACATCGCAACGATGGATTGTAGAAATATCTGTTCAAGCTGATCGTCGCCACGATTTATAATTCCTCTTAAAACCCTGTTATCCTGTTCTACCCTAAAGCCGAAATAAATCTTGCGCAAATCCAGTGAACTAAGTTGTGTAAGCGGGCAATTCCGGTCCGTCACCAAGACCACTTTGTGCTTAGCGTAAACATTACCGCATGTGCCGATAAGGGCACTAAATAGGAGCGCCGTAACGCACCGCAAAATCATGGAAATACGGCGCTCCATTGAAAGCGTATCTGGCCGAACTTAGAATCCACAGCCTCTACGTTGGCCAATTCCAAGGTCAGCGCCTGACGATCCCAAAAATCAAATCTTGCACCGATCAATTGGCGCGATTTCACAAAACTGGGTATCAGTTGAAGATACTTGGAATCACCGGCCGACAAGCTTCCTTCTAAGCGACCATAAAATGTCCAACTATCGTTGAGATCGTGTTCAATCTGGACAAACCCACTGGTAAAAGAATCATCCTCGGCGAAATTCTGTACTTTCAAACGCGATATGACGTGCGAAACCACAGAAAATACGTGCCATTTTTCAACTCGCCAGTCGAAGAAGGCTCCAACATTTATCAGCTCAATACCCGAAACCGGAAGTCCCTGGCTAAACGCATTTTCTGCGTCCACATCGGCATACAGCGCGACCAACCCAAACTGATTATCCTTAAAATAATCGGGTAAGTATGAAAATTTAAAATGAACCGCTAGATTATGGTCCGATGAAGGATCGAGGACATCGAACGATTCCAAAAAGTTGTTATCCAGAACTGAGGCTGTCCCCACGGAAAACGCCGACCTTACTCCCGATCCACTATCAAATACATACGAACCATCCAGCAATAAACCAGTCGAATGGGTCGGTAAAACCCCGCCAAAGTCCTCAAACTCTAAGATACCCGGGTTAGAAATGCTGATTTGCAGGTATTTTCCGTGGTGGAACGCGTTTGTCCAATAATTGCTGGGTACGTGAAATCGTCCCAACCAGATGTGGCTCGCATCGTGAACCTGGAGGCCAATCTGTAACCTCTCCATTTCGGCCTCTTTGTTTGACAGCAGGTACTCTGCAAGAAAACGAAACCGGTTCCAAGACAAACTGTAAACGATATCAGCTTCGAGTATACCGTCGGGACTCCGAACATCATCATTTGGGCCGAGTAACTTATTCATACCCTGAGCATCCAAAAACAACAACGCTTCTTGCTCGAATTCAGCGAACGCGGCATTTGAAAACGTCAGCCACAGAATCCAAAACAGAGTTAATACACAAACTTTTTTCACCATTTGATTTCCCAATTGTGCTAGATGGTCCTAGTGAACCCACAACCGCTCCAAAACACGTTGCTATCGGCAAAACATCAAATCACCGCCAACAATACAAATATCATCCGTCGACCTAAACCATTGAGGAAACTCTGTGTAAGCCGCGGATGAATACAATATCAGCAATTCCAACCAACGCGGCTCATATCATCACATCGAATCGATCCCAGACAGCAATAAACCGCACGGTTATTGCTTTATATCCGAATATCCGAATCGTTGAATTTAACAGAGATTACTTAACAATTTTTAGTCCATGCTAAAAAGACCATCGACCAAAAAACAATATTTTGCAAGCATCGTCAAAATTATTTAACGATAATATTGAGCAGTAATTCAGACAATCCGATATAACGAAAGAATCGCCATTCGAATGAAGGGAAAACACACATGAACGTCTGAAACCCCTGAAACGGAAGTCTGAAAAACGGTGAGCGTCGAATTGCAACAGACAAATGCGTTGCGAGCGCAACGCATCCACTATGTAAGAAAATCGATAATCTGTGTTACTGCTCAAGCATCGGTGGCCATCTCCAGATTGTTCCAAATAGCCGAGATTATCGTACCCGATCCAGATTCAGAAGAGATGGAAAAACAACCACCAGACAATTCGACTCGCTCCTTCATTACGTACAAACCCAAGCCGCTGCTGCTGGTGCTCCGTGTCCTCCCATAATACTCAGCTAAGGAAAATCCTTTGCCATTGTCTTTTATCGAAAGCTGGAGACTCCCCTCGCGTTGCTCCAATAGGATAACGGTTCCCTCTGCCTGCGCGTGTTTTGCTATATTGTTCAACGATTCCTGAACCAGCCGGTATATAATCGTACTCAGTTGATCGTTCATCCAATGCTCATCGATATCAAATTTGCTTTCAACTTGAATCGCATACATCGACTCAAATTCGTGCGCGACATTCTTCAATGTTGCCACCAGCCCCAGATCATCCAACAACGGCGGACGCAATGCCATGATGCATCGCCGCATTTGTTCGATCGCGCTCTGAATAATCGGGACCATTTCAGCCAGGCGATCGCTCGAACGATCATGACTGGTGGAATCATCAATAAGCCGTTCTAGTTGAAACTTTAGCGCCGTCAGGTAGGGACCCACACCATCGTGCAGATCATTGGAAATCCGTTTTCGTTCAATTTCGTGCGATGAATCCAGTTTATCCAACAAGCTAATTTGTTTAAATTGAGCTTCGCGTGCGCGGTGCTGCAGTTGCCGGTGCGAAGTCACGTCTACAATATTCCCCAAACACGCAGTCTTCCCGGCATAATCGATTTGGCTATACGATAACTGAACCCAACCATCTTTCCCGTCCTTCTTAGTCAACCGCAAGGGTTCGTTAAGTCCATTTGTTTTTGCCATTAACTGAGCCAATAATATCGCATTGCCCTGACCCTCCGTATCTGAACCTAATATTTCAGCGATCGGTCCGTTTGACGCGATAATTTTACCACCCTGCTCGATAAAACTTGCCTGCAAACAACTCTGTTTCATAGTATCGCTCTCAGACGGGGAGTTCAGTAAATGTTCGTGCTCAAATTGGTCACCAGAATATCTAACGACAAAAAAGATGACCTCGGACGACTGGATAGATTCGATAAGAACTGGTGATACCCGCGATGCAACCTTATCACCCTCTTTACCATTCCAATTGAGATCAATTTTGAAACAGTCCGGCGTTAAGGCTTTATCGATTTGCTTCGCTAGCAAGGGCTTGCTAGCGATGTCCAATAGATCGGCAACTGGTCTACCTTGAATTTCATCTAAAGAATAGCCAATGCCTTGGCAGAACCTGGCGTTCGCATAAACAATGCAATGATTGCAGTCCGATACGACTAGACCGTCAACCAATGCTTGGCCCAGCGTGTCATATAGACTGCCAATCTTACGACAGGCATGCCCAAACCGCACACCTGCAGCAGCGCGGTTCCTTAAATAAGGTTTGGGACCAACCTCCAACTCGGACGACATGTTTTTTGACACTATCTACCTCATCTGTTCGTTGAGGGATGTATTATTTCTCTCAATACATCCAAATAAATTGAATGCTTAACCAATATTGAGATTTAAACGACACTTAAATGACAAACGGATCAAGCTTATCCCATCGTCCGCAATTTGTTATTAATATAACGATATCGGTCAAATTCATGCGGCAAAAACATCGAGCGGAAATATCATTTCAACGTCTATACCAAACTCGAATGAACCACATCCTGAACCAAATCCCCTTATCGGTGCCACGGGTAATGCAGTATTTATGCCTTTCCAATATTTAATAAGATAAACAGTCACCAACGAAAGAAATAAGGCGGCACAACATTAGAATGTAAAATTTCGTGACACTGAATATCATCACGTTTTTGAATTCTTGTTTAGTTTATATTTTCGCGATTAAAAATATCGCCACATTTAGCCCCGTCTCTCACGTCATCTATACCACAGGGCTTCAACTCGATGATCCGTAATATTCGCATTTGCAACTGTAAAATTTTCTGACACTTGGCCGATAAAGCGAGATTTGCCGGTACATAAATTTTCCAACACCCTCAACCCATAAGTAGGGTTTGCACCCATATTTTTAACTTGCCTGGTCTTGTAGTCTAGCTGTGGGTAGATTATGGCTGTAACCGTACATGCAATTCGTTGTTGGCCTAGGGGCGGCATCCACATGAACAATCGAATCACTTTAACCGATGTGGCTCAACAATGTGGGCCACCGCTCTATTAAACCGGATGTAGCTCAACAATGTGAGCCACCTCTCTATAAAACCAGAGTTGTCACCCAGAACCCATATTATTCGCTGAATGGATTAGCGCTTATTGCGAATGGCTCTATTACAAAGAGCCGAATTTATTGCGTAATTTGGATTTAATGCGCAATTTGATTTCTGAACCGCCCGACAATGTACCGAGAGGATTCCCAAATAATATCCATTTGGGGGATAAAAATGAAAACCAGATTACTTGTTCTAAATATCTTTGTCTGCTTAATCGCTCTGATCGTCTTAAGTTTAATCAACCGATCGCACGCTGCTGGATTTACACCGCGGTCTCCTAACGACTGGAACGGAACTGCAGTCCGCCGCATACTTCATACATCTGCATACGGAGGATTCGCCAGCGACAGCCAAATACTGATATGGGCTGGAATGCCGCCGAATACAGCTATTGCGGAAATGCTGACATTCGACTCAATCAATAACAAATTATCGCCCCCCCAAGACACAACTGTCCAGCAAGGCACCGATCTTGGGTCTCTGCAAGCATACTTGGTCGTCAAATCAGGCAACTAATCTAGTCTGTCCGGATAAACGCCAAAACTACCAACGCACAATCGTGCGTAATGATGGGCAAACGGTTCTGTATAACGCGGGACTACAAAACACCTGGATTTCAGCGGTCAACACGCGCGGATTGAATCCATTTGCGAACAATGTAGGATTTTGGCTGGCCAACTACCACATGGCCGTTAATCTTAATGATACCGAACCACCGTTAATCATCGATCTTTACACCCAGGCTCTAGATGATCTAGCGACGCATCAACCGTTTTATTATGTGCTTGCAAATGGTGCGAGCTCTGCCGCCGTCGCGCGAGAATATGGACACCGCCGGAATAAGTACCGCAACAATACCGGTGTATTTATTGGTAACGATGATTTCGCACGGGAATTTCATCAATTGTTCTTTCGTATCAATGGTGCCATTGAAGACCCGCTTTACCATAAAAATGCTACGATCGAGCATACCGCGTGGTTATTATCCGGGACCCAGATCGACAAGGTTTCCAACGCCTATGGAACTACCCTCGCCTCAGGTTGGTGGGTTGCACCTATCGATTTCTCCGACCACATCGATAATTCAGGGAGAAATATTAGAAATATAACGTGGCATCCAGCGTTTGATCTCGAAATCTATCATACGCTAATTTCAGGTGCGACAGCTCAAGCAAAATTACATGCGCTTTCGTCGATCGCAGGACAGCACCCGGAAAGCCGCGACAATCTGCCCGTAGCAATCATCAACTATTTCGCCGACGACAACCTGTCGCCGGGTAAAATAAACCAGATTCATACCGAATGGAATACCATCGAAGGTCAACCTGATGACTTCCTCCGCCTGTTGCAAGATTATGCCATTTCAACTGCATTCCACAGCGCAGATACGTTTAAATACCGCACCGCCTTTCACACCGCAATATAACCATAGACAACCTGAATACCGTTGATAACGAGGAACACTACGGAAATACTAGCGGTCCCCGGTTTGTTATGGCGAACCCAAGTGCTGATGTATTCAAGCCCAAACATGATGTGTTTGGCGGACAAACGTCACTTAACGCGGCTAATAATCCCGATTTGTTTAAGGAAGCGTACAACGCTGCTGTCAATTCCCCATTCTGGCTTATCAAAACTCGCGAAGTCTGCAACGACAACAATGGAGCGCAGTTGTCAGTCTGGTTAAAAGATTGGACGCGCTTAATTCCACCAGACTCAAATGGAAATTACCAAGCTGGACAAGTCGGAGAATGGCTATGGAAACGCTTTATCGGGGACGGTTTAAGAAACTACGCTACGCTTGAACGAGCGCAGGTGACAGCATTACTGGCAACCGGCTTTGATCTGTCATACTTAGCTGACCCAAACAATCCAAATAGGATCTATTCTGCCAATGATATAAATTCAAGCCTGGCTCCGCTCGTTCTCCAGAATGAACAAACTCTAATTGACTTGAATAACCCAACCACTGCTGTTCGACGCGAGGCAAACCGCCGTATAGGCATGGCGGTTAGTTTTATTTCAATGACACCATTCAGCTTCGCAATGGAAGGCGATCTTGCGCCGACTATTGATCCTGCCGCCCAAGAACTCGAACATAAAGGTACGATACAGCTTGTTACCGGTAAACGACTGACGATAGATGGATTCCAGGTGTGGATCAGTTCAGAAACTGTAGTCAATTTCGACAATAATACTTCTGGAGTATTTGAAGTAGGCCAGGACGTCGAGTTTAAAGCGCAACCGAATACCGACGGCAGCCTGACCGCTGTCAAAATTTCTGTTGCAGCGGGCAATACAACAACTCCGCCGACCAACGCTGCGCCAACCGCCAGCGCGAACGGCCCCTACGCGGGTCAAGTGGGCACCGCAATCGCGTTTAGCAACGCCGGATCATTCGATCCCGACAACGACCCATTGACCTACAACTGGGATTTTGGTGATGGGACCGCCAGTACGCTGCCTAATCCAAGCCACAGTTATGCAACCGCAGGGCTATTCAGCGTCAGCCTCAGTGTCGATGATGGCAATGGCGGTACTGATATAGACATCACCAGCGCAGATATTAGCGCACCCCCACCGCCGCCGACTAATAGCAACCCATCTGCAATTGCAAACGGCCCCTACGCGGGTCAAGTGGGCGCCGCAATCGCGATTAGCAGCGCCGGATCATTCGATCCCGACAACGACCCGTTGACCTACAACTGGGATTTTGGTGATGGGACCGCCAGTACGCTGCCTAATCCAAGCCACAGTTATGCAACCGCAGGGCTATTCAGCGTCAGCCTCAGTGTCGATGATGGCAATGGCGGTACTGATATCGACATCACCAGCGCAGATATTAGCGCACCCCCACCGCCGCCGACTAATAGCACAACCCGCCTGCAATTGCAAACGGCCCCTACGCGGGTCAAGTGGGCGCCGCAATCGCGTTTAGCAGCGCCGGGTCATTCGATCCCGACAACGACCCGTTGACCTACAACTGGGATTTTGGTGATGGAACCGCCAGTACGCTGCCTAATCCAAGCCACAGTTATGCCACCGCAGGGCTATTCAGCGTCAGCCTCAGTGTCGATGATGGCAATGGCGGTACTGATATCGACATCACCAGCGCAGATATTAGCGCACCCCCACCGCCGCCGACTAATAGCAACCCGTCTGCAATTGCAAACGGCCCCTACGCGGGTCAAGTGGGCGCCGCAATCGCGTTTAGCAGCGCCGGGTCATTCGATCCCGACAACGACCCGTTGATCTACAACTGGGATTTTTGTGATGGGACCGCCAGTACGCTGCCTAATCCAAGCCACAGTTATGCCACCGCGGGGCTATTCAGCGTCAGCCTCAGTGTCGATGATGGCAATGGCGGTACTGATATCGACATCACCAGCGCAGATATTAGCGCACCGTCACCGCCCGCGCCTACCGGGCAGCGGATAGAGCTAAAGGGTGTGATCTCGAACGTATCGGGAAATCAGTTCACTGTTTCCGGAATCACAGTACATGTTATCGCGTCAACAACAATCAAATTTGAAGACACCGCAGGGCCAAAAATTGCTAACGGTCAAACCGTTGAGCTAAACGGGACCCAGAACAGCGACGGCAGCGCGACTGCTGAAAAAATGTCCATCAAATAACTAGGAGGCACCGATGAAAAGAAGACAATTCCTAAAAAACTCGGTCTACGCTTCAACCGCTCTGGGTCTTTCTAGCGGATTAACGCCCGGACTATCCAACGCGGCTATCGGCGGCGGTTTACCCTTTAACCGAACATTGATTAATCTGATGTTATTGGGCGGTGCCGATTTGCGCTTTTTGTTCGCGCCGGATCCCAGTACGGTCTACGCAACTAAATATTGGGAGGCCCGTAAAGGTATTTACCAGAACAATACCGCAAACACCACATTATTTCCGACCTACAACGCTGTTTGGACAAACCTCTATCTGCCGGTCAACATCAACGGTGTTTCATTTGGAATCCATAAAAATGCGGGCTGGCTTAAAGACCAATTGATCGCAGGAAATGCATCCATTGTGGCTAACGTAGTGGGTTCGAACAACCGGCGCCACGATCATTCTCAACTGATCGTCAATACCGGAGACCCGGCCACAAGCCAGTTCGTCTTTGACCGGGATGGTTGGGGTGGCCGACTTGCTCAAGCAATTGGCGGAGCGAACGTTGTAGCGGTTACCGATGATATTTCAGTTTTTTGTAACGGAATAGATACTGTAAATCGCAACGCAAAAGTCATACATGCCAAGGATACGCGGAAATTTGGACTGTCCAATGGAAACAGTATTGCTTCTTCTGAAAAAACCGTATTGGCACGGGCATTGGAAGGATACTATGCGGAACGACGTCTAGATGTAGCTAAGCAACCCACTAACTGGCCGTTTCGGAAATTTTTCCAGCACGAAGCCTCTTTGCGTCAATTTGGTTCGTCGTTCAACCTACGTTTGGCAACCGATATGCCCACACAATTGCCTGCATTAGCAGCATTGTATACGGCGCAATCGACCAATCCGTTATTCAGCAGTAAATTTGGCCGACAGATGGGTAATATCTACGACTGTTTTGTCGGAGCAGACCTGTTTAACATGCGGGTGTTATCGGCTGAATATACGGGCTGGGACACGCATAATGATGAGAAAACCAGGTTCGAATCAAGAATTGAAGACATTTTTGGAACCGGCAAGGGGTTAGACACGTTGACCCAGGCGTTGAAATCCATCAACGCCAACGATTCTGTCGTTTATTCGATCAATACAGATTTTGGACGCCAACTGCGGGAAAACGGTACCAACGGGACCGATCATGGTGTCGGTAATTATTCTATATTGATCGGCCGTGGTCTAAGCGGCGGAGTATACGGTGAAATGTTTCCGACCAGTGAAATTACCGGTGCTGCGGGCAGCACACGTTATGATCAACAAGGTACCGATATCGAAGGCCGCACTTCGTTGGAACGGGTTCTAGCCGAAGTATGTGATTGGGTCGAACCCGGCACGTCTGGTATTGTATTTCCAAACACATTGTCCAACACATTGCCAATTGAAGCAGGGGTAAATTTAAGCTCTTTGTTTGTATAACCGCAATTAGAGGAACCGCGCTAGCAGCGCGCTCGCTCCACGTGCCCTATGGCGTTCGGCATCAGTAGAAAAATATTTTCTGTACCCAGCTATTTTGCGTGAAACACCCAAAATTGGGTTCAACCTATCGGCCTCCACATATATTTTGGGTGCGATCGGTTGCGAAATGATTGGAGGCGAATACTTGGAAACGCTTATATTGTCAAATCGAAAGATAGATCTAACCTATCACCTGATCACTACAATGGAAGAATCACTCGAAATTGTCGGCTTGATCATACTAACCTATACATTAATCTCCATGATTGAAAACATATGCGGGGAATTTTATATTAGAATAGGTTGCTGCCATAAAGTGAAATCGTTAAATCTTCACCATTAGATAGTCAATATTACAAATATTCCGCCCGTAACGGTTATTTCTCGCTGTTGCACGGAATTACAGCCTCGCCCTGAGGTTCCACTTTGGCCTCAACCATGTTAGCACGATCAAATCCGTTTAATCCTTCAATCACATGCTTTGCTATCTTAAAATAGTGTTCCGAATTCGATGACTTTAACACGTAATCTTCCTGATCGGCGATTTTAGAAATGTTAACATTGACTCTCTCCACCCTTCATCACTAAACTGTAGGCCAATTCAGGTTCAGCTTGCTTGTACTCTGCTTTCTCGACATGTGTAACCCATAAGTAGGGTTAGCACCCATATTCTTTATATGTCAAATATAGTAGTCTGAAACTATGTAGATTAAGACTTTAACCATCAATGCGATGTTGATTTCTGAGCACCATCAAAGTGAACACATGATTCGCTGCTAAGCCGTTTATAAGCCACTGATTTAAAGTTATCAATCAGCCAAATCCAAATTAGCCAATCGGAGTAATAGTATTTCGTGCAGACTGTATAAAAACGGAAAACAGCTTAGCACCATTACACAAATTACTAATTAAACGTCCAACACTGTATCGTCCGGATTCCCAAAAGTTATCGTTTGGGGGATAAAAATGAAAACCAAATTACTTATTCTAAACCTCATCGTCTGCTTAGTGGCCCTTATTGTCTTAAGTTTTATCAATCGATCGCACGTCACCGAGATTACGCCCATTGAGTACAAAAAAAGAAACGAAACACCGACACATTCTCTATATAAGCCGTATCGCTCCATAAACCCCAACAATGGCAATAACGTCACCATCAATCAAGAAGTAATCGAGGAAATTCTAGTGGAGGTATGCGATTGATTAGAGATGGGGCTCTCAAGTGTGATATTTAAAAATATAGCATCCAAAATACACTACTAATTAAAATTGGGAAAATCGAGTTACTAATATAGAAATGCATTCGCGAATCGCGGCTCATCCGCTAAGGACGTTTATTCGCTATTCACCGAAAAGTAATTGCTTTACGTAGTAGCTTTGAGAGGATCACAAAGAAGGATTTTTAGGCATGAAAAATGTATCAAGCATTACATTATCTAGCGAAACTACTATTAGATATTTGGTCGTAATAGCAATTTTGCTGCTCGCAGCCAATATCCTGGCTATATTCATGAGGCATTTCACGAATCACGATCATGTGTTCGGACTGGTCGCTTATTTTAATTTTGATAGTGAAATGAACCCCTCAACGCTCTTCTCTACCTGCCTGTTCCTGATAAACTCGGCGCTCTTCCAGGTAGTTTATGCGGTACAATGCAAAGATTCTAATCCTCAACGTATTTGGATATTCCTATCATGCTTATTTTGCTTTCTCGCATTAGATGAATTCTCTAGTTTGCATGAGCGGCTTATATTCCCCGTGCAAAATGCATTAAACACGAGCGGATACTTGTATTTTGCATGGGTTATCCCGTATGGCATCGCGACCTTTGCATTGGCAATATTCTTTGTCCCTGTATTTAATCAATTAAATAGACGCAACAAAATAGGGTTTAGCCTATCGGCTATTACTTATATTTCAGGTGCGATTGGATTCGAAATGATTGGAGGTAAATATTTGGAAACAATTTCTCAAACAACTAAAAAGATAGATCTAACCTATGACCTCATCACTACAATGGAAGAATCACTCGAAATAGTTGGCTTGATACTATTGGTCTATACATTAATCTCCATGGTTGAAATCAGCTGCGGAGGATTTAATATTAGAATTGGCCGCCCCCGTAAAGTGAAAGGATAAACCTTCACTAACGACCGCCAATTTTGCAAAAATTTAGCCACTATCCAAACTTTCAGAATTGAGCGCGGGCGGTAACCCACAAACCAACACAGTACATAAAAATACGATACGCCCCAAAAAAATGGCCAATCATTATTTATGGCTGTTCTTTGTCATTTGGCGCTGGAACCTTATCCTGCGTTTCCGCTTTAGCCTCAACCAAACTGGCACGATCGAATCCGTCCAATCCTTCAACTACATGCTTGGCCACCTTGAAATAATATTCCGAATTCGATGGCTTTAACACATAGTCATCCTGATCGTTAAATTTGGATATCGTAACGCCGATCTTATCGCCACCTTTTAACAAAACGCTATACTGCAATTCCGGTTCGTTCTGTTTGTACACGGGTTTGTCGGATTTCCCCAAAACCTCAAGAAAAGACAGATTTGCTAATTTTGAGTGCAAACTTGAAGTTTTGGACGCGTTGGTCTGCTCATTATCTTTCAGGCTCTTAACCTGAAAGATTTCTCCATCCCGTGTTAGCGCCACGTCGCCCATTTCGATTTCGGTAATTTCTTCGCCTTCGATTTTTAGATACGCCTGATCGGCCCAGTCATTGGGTTTGGTCGCAAGTTCGTAGGCACCAAAATTGATACCGTAAATATTGTCGTCCCCATCCAACTTCGCATGGATCTTCTTAAACCCCGGAGACGTTCCTAAATATAGCGTCTTCGTGGTTCCGTTTGAGTCTGAAATAACCACCTTTTTCTCAAAATCGTCAGGGGCTACCTTAAACCTTTTTGCGGCAGATTGAGTGGTCGCCACCGGCCATCCGACAGTTGCATCTAACAGTTTGTCCATAATATTGTCTATCTTGTCACTTGAAACAGGAAAATCAAAATATTCTGGAAGCGACCAAACGCCATCGCCTTTACTCATTAACAACGGAGGATTGCCTTTTTCTTCTATGGTGATTTTTTCAAGCTCATCTAGCTTAACCCCCAATAATTGCTGTTCGGATACGAAAGCGCCGCTATCGGTGCCAGTGACCATCAAGCCAACGGCGAGACAAACCTGAAGTACCAGCACTCCAATCAAAATATTTGTTTGCTTAACCATTTTAAACCTCCCCACCCTGCAAGACATTCATATGGCGCCGTTCCGATCGGCCGCAGAATATCCGGTATACGAAGTAAACCAGTAGCAAGCCAATCAGCGCCAATGCGTAATTCATATACTCCCAAAAAGATTGGCTTTGCCCGGCCATAGGATCCAATGTCCTGGAAAAATGACCTCGACTTCTAATTGATAACAAACCCTGGTCCTCCAAAGACCAATCGATCGCATTTTCGGCTAATTCCAAGGAACTCAGATACATGCCACCACCCGCGCTCGCCACAAGTTGTATCGTTTCATCAGTCAGGAATTCATTCGATGAAAACAGTATAATTCGCGCCGATTTGGGTGATTTATCAATTGTGCTGGCATAAACTGGACCTTTGTCGTCTTTATCCTGGCTTGGTGCTTCTGCATTACTTTCGGGTATTTCTGGCGCTTTTTTATCTTGCAAAAGCGGCGAATCCTTTCCCTTGAAGAAAGATTCAAAACGTCCTTCTACAGCAACTCCCAGCGTGTAAGCTTGTCGCTCGTCCGCCGGACGGAATCCCAGAGGTCCATTCAACTGAAAATTGGGTAGAACATCGGTTGAGGATGAAACCCAGGATTCATCCGAACTCTTTAGAAACCGAGTGAGCTTACGGCCGTCATTCTTAGTCTCGTCCAGATTGATTGGTGAACCCCAATTCAACGTCAGCTGCTGCAGTCCTGACACCAGACTGACATCCTGACTGAAACCAGCCCCACGAATATCGACAAAATATGGGTACTCCACCATGCGCATCTCGCGCACGGTAAATCCTCCGAGATTTCGGTTAATCGGGATCGGAAGCATGGAATTTTGCGGATCCAGAACCATTGATTCATCCAAATTAATTCCATGATGCTTGAGCCAATCCTTCAGTCCCGAGTCGTGCTTGGAAACGCGAATGTCTCCGCCAGCTAAAGAGGATTGATACGGCGCGGTAGCCAATATGACAGTGCCGCCCTTCATCAAGAATTGATCGACCGCAAAAACTTGTTTGGCATCCAATGCCGCCGGTGCAGCCAAAAACAAGATATCTGCATCCTCCGGCACAAATCCGGAATTCAGTTTGACGGTCGACAATTTGTGATTCTCACGAAGCATTTCTTGTAAAAACTGGAAGCTTTTACCCGGCGCCTGTTGCTGGAATTGCTGCATATAAGGGTTGGGGGGTGCAGGCGGGGGTGGCGTGTAGAGCGCTATGGTTTTCATGAAACCACTAGAATATCGTTTTACTGCAGCTTCTAGACTTCTGCGCAGGGCTTCTTTCTCCAAATCCTCCGGCAATGGAACCTGCACAACCTGGTCACCACTGCGCAACGTCATGTAATAGTAAAATTCATTAGGATCGAACAATCCGGCGCGCATGGGGCGGAAACCATACAGTTCCGCAATTTCTTTGGCGGTATTACCACCGTCTGCAGCGGGATCTATAAATTTGAAATCAAACTTCGATGACGAGGATTTTTTTAATTCTTCCAATAATCCCCGCATCTTAGATTTAAATTCCACCAGGGGTGGCGGTAGCGTTTTGTCGTCGGAAAAATAGCCGGTAAAAGTGATTGGCTTCTGAACATTGTTGAACAAATCCCCGGTACTTTGGTATTCGTAGAGCACCTTCTTGATACTGCGCGTTATCTCATACTCCGGATTTTTTAACTCGACATCCAAATCACGCTCAGTTTGGGATTTAACTTCAATCAAATCGCGAAATCCCAATACTTCGTATTGATCACCATATTGAATCAACACGTCGAAATAGGAATTGACCAGCGCTGCCTGATATTTATCGGCCACTTGGAACGGCACCGGCTTTATTCCGTATTTTTGCCCTGCCTCCTCTTCTAATTCCGGATGCTCCAACGGATCGATAAATTCTGCTCGGATCCGGCCATCACTGGCAATCTGGTACTCCAGAATCAAATCCCTCAGTTGCGGCACCAATGGCGCCAACAATGGGTGAGTTTTAGCACTGAAATAACCCCTAATCAGCAAAGGTTCCTGCAGTTGGTCCAAATAATTGTGGGTTGAATCCGAAATCGAATAGATCTGGCCTTGCGTAAAATCCGCCCGTGCCCAGCTGATCTGCTGTAACCAAAGGTTCGCGGTCGCAAAATTCGCCACAAACAGAAATGTGACCAAGCGCCAGTGCCAATGATTCGAACTGGGGGATTCTTTTGCCCAGCGTCCCGATTCCAGGAAATACACATTTAAACAAATGAAAATTCCGACGATACTTAGGTAGTAATAAAGGTCGCGTAAATCGATAACCCCTCGGGTAATCGAGGTAAAACGCGAACCCGACCCCAACAACTTAAAGATTTCGCTCAATTTATTTCCCAGCAAACCGGTTAATGTGTCGGAACCCAGTAGATAGAACAACGAACACACTAAGACTGTAACGATCAGGCTAACAATCTGATTATCGGTTTTAGCACTGACCGTCAAACCGATAGCAATATATGCTGCTGCTAGAAATAATGTAGCAATATATGCTGCAAACACGGGGCCCCAATCCAGATTTCCGAGCATCGATACCGTGATAGGAACCGGAAAAGTTAGCAATAACGCGATACCAACCAGCGCCATACACGCCAAAAATTTTCCCAATACATAATCTAGTGGCTTCACCGGTTCCGTGAGTAAAAATTCCAGCGTTCCCATGCGCTTTTCTTCGCTCCACATGCGCATCGTGAGCGCGGCTACCAAAAAGATCAGTAATACAGGCATCCATTCGAATAACGGTCTAACGTCGGCAATATTTCGGGCGAAAAAAGTTTCGACCCAAAAAAAGACAAATAAATTGACCACTAAAAACGAACCAAAGAAGATAAATGCGACCGGAGAAGAAAAAAACCGGCCAATTTCTTTTTTCGCGATCAGGAATAATTTATGCTGCATTGACCTGCCCTCCATTCAAGTCACCATCACTGCTATTGATCTCGCGGAATACGGTGTCCAAATCGCGTTTTTCCGGATATAACGCATAAATTCTAAAATCCATGTCTATTAACGCTTTAGCGACAGGCGCCGCAGCTTCATCCAATGGCGTATCGGAATCCTCCATTTCCAACCCGTATTGATACCGGGCACCGTCATTGGTCAATGGACTAATAGACCGAATGCCATCGATACGGCTGATTTTTCGATTTGCAGAATCTGGATTTTGATCGCTGGTCAATAACAATCGCCGACCTTTTTGCAAATCGGCTAACGTCGAATCCAGGGCCGACCGACCGTCTTTTATGATGAGTACCCGGTCACACACCGCGTGCACTTCCTGCATGATGTGGGTCGATAATATAATCGTGGATTCTCGCCCCAGTTCAATGATCATTTCTCGCATTTGCTGGATCTGTGTAGGATCAAGACCATTGGTGGGTTCGTCCAAGATTAATATTTCGGGCTTATTCAATATGGCTTGCGCAACGCCAACCCGCTGGCGATAACCTCTGGACAACGTATTGATCGTTTGCATGGCTTTGTCAGCCAATTTTGTTTTCTCGATCGCGTAGCGTATTGCAGGACTGCTTTGGGACTCGGACAACCCCCGCAACTCCGCTGCGTATTCTAAATAGCCAATCACCGACATATCTGGATAAACTGGGCAATTTTCAGCCAGATAACCGATTTTTGCCTGCACATCGATACGCTGTTCAGCAATATCGAGATCATCTATAGTCACTGAACCAGAGCTGGGTTCCAGATAACCGGTTAACATTTTCATGATCGTCGTTTTTCCGGCTCCGTTGTGCCCCAGCAGTCCAACAATCTCCCCCGATCCAATCTCAAAAGAGACGTTGTCGACCGCGGTTAAATCACCATATTTTTTGGTTAGATCGTGTGTTTTGATCATCTTTATGTTCCTTTCGCTCCTTTCGTTCTACAGATTCACTATAACAACAATTCTACGGCTATCGGCGAATTAGACCAGTCGCTACAAGCCTGGATTTTATAAGTCTCAGAACTATCAATCCCAAAATTATTGAGATTGCAAAAATCACCGCCGGTTTCCAAGTCCAATTGATTGGATAACGATCCGGTGTAACTTCCGCAGTCAAACCTGGAATACTGGGCAAATCGCCATCGCCTTCACCGACCTTGATTTGGGCCTTCATACCGTTCTCCATATGTTGGGTCAGCTCGCAATGTACCAAATATGTTTTTTGCTCGGCCGGCAAAATAAATGTCGCAGTCTTCTCGCCCGGCCCAGTCAATTCAATGTGAAACATTCCGGACGGTGGGTAAAGGTATCTCGGTAAACCGTGGATCATAAATTGGTGGCGAATTGGATCGTCATTGATAAACCTGACAGTGACCCGACTACATGGCTGCATATTCCATTGCTGTTGATCATAGGCAAAGGTTTTACCATTAAATTTTTCCGCAAACTTTCGACCTGCGCTTACGGTAATATCAATGTCGCCTGAGATTTTGTCGCAACCTTCCGGTAACACATCCTTATTCTCATTCATAACCATTCCATGCACATCCATCGAATGGCGCATCCGTACCTTGCTCTCACCCTGCAGCGGCGAAATGGAGAATCGTTCAATCTCTTGTTCCCCAAACACTATCCCACTTAGCAACCACATTAAAATTACTATCGACGACTTTTCTAAATTCATCGTACCAACCTTTTTCTAGCCCTATGCATCCAATACACAAGGCCTAGGATCAAGCCGATCATCAAACCCAACGCGACGATCGCCACTAAATTCGGCCGAACCAAACTGGGTTCGCCCAGCGAACGAGCTTCGCTAGAACGTCCCCAGACAGAAACGTCACCTGCGTAATATCGCGGATCCAGGAAACGCGAAACGTCCGCACCTTGTAGCTTAGGCATCCCATCCGGCTGCAGAAATGAGCGGTAAACAATCATACTAATATCACCGCCCGGCCCACGACCGCCGGTGGTAATGCCCTTTTCAGCATGGTTATGGAACAGCCAGACACCAGGACCATAACTGTGTAATCCATCGTCGGTAGTCGACAAACTCAAGTCTGCTCGCTGTGCTGGAGCCAGGTCATAAACATCGCGGGTTAGCTGTGTCGCCTCGGGCATCTTTATACCATCGTTGTGGGTCACAGTGGCTTTATGGCCGTGGGTATGCACCGCAACAATGTCGCTCTGACCATTGACGATTCTCAGTTTGATACGCCCGTTCGGGTCCGCCACGATTAGTGAATCTCGCAGAGTATACGGAAATGAATGTCCATTCAGCAGAAAATAATCCGGACTGGCTTGAGTGATATCGTATTCGCGGTTCATTTTTTTTGCGATCAGGCGCGGATCGTTGGTCGACTGAATAATTTCATTCAATTCTTTGTCGATATTCTGATAGTGCAAATCGTATTCGTGATCGTACGATTCATTCACCGCGACCGACGAATGCCTGACATGGCCAGCACCAATATTGAGTGTCTGCAGCCAATTATTCGGTCGGTTTTCCTCGACCACAAACATACCCTGCAAACCCATCATCAAATGTTTATCGGTCTGTACATGGCAGTGGTAAAACATAGTTCCCGTCTGGCGTGGCTTTAACGAATAGGTTTTACTTTCCCCAGGCATGACCGGCGGCTCATCGGTTACCGGTACTCCGTCATTACCTCGACCTTGCTGGTTAATATAGGGATGGTCTACACCATGCAAATGGATAGTATGCGGAAGATAATGCGTATTCTCGAGGGTAATTTTTACGCTGTCTCCCCGTTCCACTCGAATCACCGGAGACGGTGCCCTCAATTCGGGAATCGCCTCGTATGAAAACAGATTGATCGCGGCCATACCCCGAGTCTTGGGCGCGAACACCCACAAACCTGGCTGAATCCCCGGCGCAATATCGTAAGTGGGAAGAAAAAAATCGCCGTCCGGGGAACTACCGTTCAGTTCCGCAACTTCTAGCTTGATATGGATCTCATCCGGGTCACCGTCACCATCCAAATCATTTTGCTTGATTACCGCATCGCTGGCCAATCGTGTATTCATCAATGCCATCATCGAGATATTATTGGTGCCCTTCACGACAGCCGCCACTTCCCAGGGGTTGTCCGGCAAACAACGCCTCGATTCAGCCACCACCACGCCATCCACCTCACGCTCTACGCGCCATTTGTCGCTTTTGACCCCGCACAGTTTCTCCATCGAGGACTCATTCCCCTCAAGCTCTGCAGTAGGCGGTATTGCTACGCCAGATTGCCCATTGACCCAGGGAAATATAGAAACCGCACCCCACAACAATATGACAAGGCTGAGTACAACTATCAGCACCCCAGTTTTATTCATTTTTCTCCGATGAAACTATTTCGATTGGCCATCAATTCAAACGCAGCGACTGGAGCTATTACCTCCGCCTAGCATTTTTCTATGCTATGAAACTTTAATGTTCACGATCTTGAGTGCAAGACATTGGGTTTTCCGTTACGCTCTATTTGCCAATTCTTGAGCATTATAATGATCAGTCAAATTTACAATCTGTGATTCACAACAGGCCAAATTTATGCATCACTTTAGTTCAAATTTTATCAGCAAAGTTCCCACTATGTTGCGTTGCAACCAGAAATCAACCGAGCATTATATTTGACATTTCGGTAAGAGCAAATAAGTTTGTGCATGGTCCCCCTTCAATGTTTGCCTTTTAACACGTTACCCTGACATGCAACTTTATCAATTCCCGATATCACATTACTGTGAAAAAGCGAGATGGGCATTGGAATATAAGAACCTGTCCTACCAGCAAATCAATCTAGTACCCGGTTTACACGGGTTTGTCGTCAAGCGCAAAGCAGCCGAATCTTCGGTCCCGGTGTTATTGATCGATAACCAGGCCATCCAAGGATCAAGCAAGATTATCGACTATGTAGAGAAGATCGCACCCCATCCAACATTGGGATTTAATGAGGTGTCTCAAAGGCTCGAAGCGGTTGAATTAGAATTTTTTTTGGATGAACAAATTGGTCCTTTATTGCGATCCATCGCTTACAATATTTTGTTCAAACACCGCAAAGAACTAATTACATTGTGGTCCCATTTAGGCCCCGCATACGGTACCGTGTGGCTGAGGCTCAGTTTGCCATTCTTAATCCCGTATTTGGAACGATCTTACAATACGACTGACGCTTCGGCGCAAAAACAACGGGATCGATTCGACAGCGCTCTGGACAGACTGGATACCTTGTACGAGCGCACACCATTTCTGGTAGGCGATCGATTCAGCCGCGTAGACCTAACCGCCGCAGCTTTACTCGGGCCAATGGTCATGCCCGAACAACACCCTTTACCGCCGGCGGTACCGTTACCGGACGAATTTGAAAACTATCGGTTACAACTAATAGACCGACCTGTTTTGCAACGTGTTACCTCACTTTACAAAGAGTACCGACACACAAATACCGCCTCTGCCAGGTAAGCCTTATGGCGGTCAAATATCCGGTCAATTCAATATGAATTTATCTTTTTCGTAGGCTCAGCACTAAAACGTTTCATCACTAACGTGTTCTAACAAAATCGACTGTATTAAAATTATAGGTATACTGATTGATCAATCAAAATTGGCCTATAATGATTTAGGTCAAATTTAACAATTCCGGAATGCACGAAAATTAGCTGCAACAAACTCATCACAATCTAGAAAATGGTCATGAGCAAGAAAAAAGTAATCCTATTGGAGTTAAACGAACTCTGTCCCCATTTACTCGAAAGATTCATCGGGCAGGGACATCTGCCAAATTTCAAGAAACTCTACGATAACGCTAAATGCTATACGACTGATGCAAATTGCGATATCGAATACTTAGAGCCATGGACCCAATGGGTTACATTGCACACAGGGTTGCCCTTTGAAAAACATAAAGTATTTCGCTTGGGACAGGCACAAAACCTCGACCAAGATTCTATCTGGGATATACTTTCTAGAAACAAGCTAAGTAGCTGGATCTGTGGCAGTATGAATGCCAAATGGGACCCTCAAGATAACAACATTAAAGTTTTGCCGGATCCCTGGAGCATTGATGTTAAAGCCTCGCCTGAATCACTGGAAACCTTCAACCAATTTGTTCGTGCAAATGTTCAGGAACACAGCAATGAAAATTTCAAATTATCGATTACGGAATATGTCAAGTTCCTCATATTTATGCTTAGACATGGTTTGCAACTCAAAACCATAAAAAAAATAGGGTACGCTTTATTTAAACAATTGATTAAAGCTCCAGACCGTTGGAAAAAAGTAATGATTCTCGATTGGCTCCAATTCGACTTGTTTGCTAGCGAATACAAAAATGATTCGCCCGCATTCGCAACATTTTTTTCTAATAGCACCGCTCACTTCCAGCACAAATTTTGGCGCTATATGGAACCCGACAAGTTTCTGTTGAAACCATCGGAGTCCGAAATTGAACAATTAGGCGGTGCTATTTTATACGCTTACAAAAATCATGACGAATTGATCGGTGAAGTATTCAAAATTTCGGATAACGACACAACCATCATTCTTTCAACTGCATTAAGCCAACAACCCTATGTTGAAAAGGACTCGATCGGCGGGAAACGATTCTATCGACCCATAGATATGCAAGTAATTCCAGGCATTTTCAATCTAAAAGGTGTTGAGCAAATAAGCCCTGTAATGTCGCACCAATTTCATCTTATGTGCGAAACTGAAGAAAATGCAAAAGAAGTATACGAGCAATTGAACACAGCATCGGCAGGATCCGAACCATTATTCTCTCTAAGGTTAGAAGCTAAAGACGTATTCGGCGGATGCCAAATCATTAAGCAGGTACCGGATGACTTTCGGTTCGAATATGGAGGAAAGCATTTTAATTTTCTAGACATATTTTATTTGGCTGACAACCTAAAAAGCGGGATGCACCATCCTCACGGTGTTTTCTGGGTTTACTCGCCAGAAGGAGAACATTCCGTACAAACTGACATCCTGCCTTTGGAACAGGCCATGGTTAAAATTCTGTCAGAATTTGACCTACCGGTTGCGGCATAATTGAATAAATTGTCAGCGATCTTGATTTTCCGATAACGAGAACCATCCAGGCCTTCACACTGTAATAGCGTTTAACGTTATAGTTACTTGCTTATTCCGGTTTATAGCCACCAATTCTGATTGCAATTAATAAACCTCATACTTATACCGCTAAAACCCTTTATGCTTTCTTAATCCAAGAAAAGAATAAATGGAAAAATGATACAAGCTTCGCCATACATTAAGGTTTAGGGCATTCCTATAGATCTTCCACTGAAAACTGGCTGCTTTAAATTTATTGTTAGAAATGGAACCACTCCTAACACGATAATAGGCTAATACATTAGGCATACCATGAGCAGTATACCCATCTTTTAATATTCTGAGCCAATAGACATAGTCTTCATGTCCTACGTCTTCCATAAAATATTTACCTATGCGTTCAACATTATAAATGGTAGTTAAACACGGAATGACATTTGAATTAAGTAAACGATCGTAGTCGACAGATCGTGGTCCAAAAATGGGATCGCCGATTGCTTCCCCCTGTTCATCGATTTTTCGATAAGACGAATAACACAAATCGAATCCAGCTTTTTGCATAAACTGAATTTGCAATTGAAGTTTTTCTGGAACCCATAAATCATCGCTATCCAAAAATGCAATGTACTTTCCACTTGCTGCTCGAATCGCCCGATTCCGACAACCCGCTGGCCCGGTATTTTCTCTACTTTCTAAGATTTTGATTCGATCATCATTTTCCTGAAACGATTTTGCGATTGACATCGAATCATCCGTGGAACAATCATCAGACAAGAGAAGCTCCCAATTCTGATATCTCTGCGCTAGCACAGATTCAATCGTTTGAGCAATATATCTAGACGCATTAAAGATGGGGGTAACTATAGAAACTAATTCACTCATGAAAAATCAATAATATATTATTCAGAAGCAAGATTATTAGGTCGAGATAATAAATAATCTCGAAAGTCGTTCGGATTCCCCGATTTACCCGCCTCGGCAGCTTTTGCTATATTATACATTTCTCTCGCGGACACATAATGCAACACATAGTTGGTCCCATCGTTGTATTTCTTTTCCAGATGATTAAACATATCGTCTGATTCTTTACCTAACAATACTGGCATATCTATTTCTTGAGTTCCATGAGTATGAATTTTAACGAAAACCCATTCCGGTCTTCCTTTAACGTGTATTCCACAATTTACCCATAGGTCAACTCGGTGTGCAGTGGGTGGCATACTTCGCCGAAGATCGCCATTCTCGATCCGTGGTATTAGGCCCCATTTCCTACTATGACAATTGAAAGTCAACGGTCCTTGAATCAACATTAAATCGCCAGATGATTCCACACCTACTTCGACTTCAACACCAGTATCATGAGACTTCGGTAATTTCGGGTCATCTGCTGCGTAATAAATGCTGTTAATCTGTTTTGTTTGTGTTTCGCTGGGTGCCGAAGGCAATGTAAAATCCGCGTAACAACCCATTTCATGCAATACTATTAATTCATTGTTTACACCGCACATCCGTCCATCACGCCTAGAATTATCCAGTGCCCAATCCCCATGTATAAATGCGAAACTTGGTAAACCCGTCGCTGGATCTACACTCAATGCACCATGGTCATTGTGTAATATATCAATAAAAGATTTTAATTTTTCTCGAAAACCCTCGTCCGTATCATTATCGTGATGCAGGTGAATCTCAATTTCACCTAGACCTTTTTGACAAAGTAACGAAAGCTTATCCAGGTGTTCTTTACGATATTCCTCTTCTGGATAAAAAAACGAATGAATCGGATGTCGTCCATCAGCATCCCAATGCTTTTCGACCAGCCTAGGGTACTCCGAACACCATCGATCAACCCGTTGATCCTCTTGCGCTCTTTCTGGTCTCCCCCATTGCGGCTCATAATGATCTACATAACAAAACAGAACATGAATAGGTTTAACACCTGATACTGAACTATTTCCCTTAAACCAACTTTCCAACCAAATATCTACATTCTTACGCCTAATTTCGCGATATATTACAAGTAATACCCCGACAATTGCTGCCGAAAGTAAAATAATAATTAACATTTTATTTTCCAATAGTTTATCTCAAAGTGTCAGTAAAATAATCGGTGAGTAAATATTCATTTATTAGTAGCATTCTAAGTCCAAACGAACATACATAGTAAGTAAACATCGCTACTAACCAAGACATATTTTTTAAATATTTAACTACCTTGGATTAAATATTGATTGCCTATTACGACCACAATTTCTTCGATTACTTTATTTACTATCATACGAGAACACTCTCGTAATACCCGTCAATCCTATAAATACTCCGCCTAATGTCTCATTTGACACTTTTAAGCAAGGCACCTTCTAACTTCGATAAATTCGAGTCCCAAGAAAACCCCTTAATACCCTTAATGATCCGGCCCTTGTCCCATTTTTTATCCAATACGGTTCGCAAGGCTACAATCAACGCATCGGGATTCTGTTTCTCTACGAGTATTCCACTTTCTCCTGAAACAACTTCTGGTATGCCTCCAACTCGAGTTGCGACAACCGGTAAACCACAAGCCATTGCTTCAAGTAATACATTCGGCACACCTTCGTTATAGCTAGGCAGACAAATCAAGTCTACAGCGTTATACCAATGCACCAGATCCTTATGTTGCGCTTCACCCTTAAAATGAACCTTATCTAAACACCCAAGTTTTTCCGCCTGAGTCTTAAGCTCTTTTTCCGCACGCCCTCTTCCGACATAATACAGTTGAACCTCCAAGCCGCCCTCTAATAAGTCAGCAAACGCAGTCAACAATTCTTTGCAGCCTTTAGTCAATTCAAGATTCCCGACAAACAAAATCTTTTTCTGATTATCTATCAATCCCAACGACTCGTTTGCTTTTTGTTTTGTCTCAGGACGAAAAACATCAAGATCAACGCCGTTATATAATAATTTTATCCTGTTATCCCCAACGCCTAATTCCGACAAACGTCGACAGAGCGCTTTACTAACCGAAACAACGATATCTGCGTTACGTAAGGCCCACTCTATTTGCTTTCTATGTCCTGGGTTTTTTGACTTAACATTAATATCGCTCCCATGTACCTTTACTACCAACGGGATATTCAATATACGACACCAGGCAGCGGATGCGACTGCATCCGGAAAAGCCCAGCTAGCAAGCAAAACGTCCGGTTTGTATTTAAATATATAGGGTATCTGCGGAAGCATTGACAAAAACATGTAAAACGAATGCAAATAAACTGCAATTTTTGGGATATAAAAATACGGAAAATATCGGATGTTCAACTTACCCATTTTTTCGTTGCGATAACTCCCAATGTTTTTCACCCACTCTAGCCACGCAATCGCAACAAGAACCGTAACATCATGTGTTTCTGAAAGACGAAGAAATTGTTGCCGATTATAAGCAGCTCGATTTAAACGCAAAGGCGACGGAAATAAATTCGTCACAACCAAGACCTTCATTCTATTCATTTAGTCTTAGCTCATTCAAACTGATATATATCCGAATAACGTTCTGCCATAACATCAACAGAAGCATTTTTTTCAACCCATCGCCTTCCCGAAAGTCCCAAGGCTTCCCGCTTCCTTGAATCATCACAAAGTGAAAAAATACCATCTGCTAGCGCAACCGGATTTTTAGGGGGAACAAGATACCCGTTAACATCAGGTTTAACTATTTCATTGTTACCCCCGACATCTGTAGCCACTATTGGAAGCGCTGCCGCACAGGCTTCAAGTAACGCTATCGAATGCCCTTCTGAAACGGACGAAACTGCATAGATATCAAATGCTGCTAATAATTCGTAAACATCCGATCTGTCACCCAACATTATTACTTTTTCATCAATCCCTTTATTTTTTATATTTGTCTTTATTTCATTTTCCAATTCCCCACCGCCAACTATCACGAGCAGGGCATTGTTTTTGCGCTTGAGTACCTCATAAAACGCTTGAATTAAAGTTACATGATCTTTAACCTTACTAAGTCTGCCAACCGTCCCTATAACCATTACGTCTTTATCAATAGCGATATCTTTCAGAAACTTATCTTTAGATTGTTTGTTTCGTTGTTTAACCAGGTCAAACATTATTCCATTGGATATAACTTTCGTTTTGGATTTATTAATATTGCTATTTTTAATATGTCGTTCCCGTGCAGCTTCACAAACCAATACCCAGGCGTCAGAAAATAACATCGCAACCCTAAATAGGTATTCTTGTTTCCTTGAATACCTGTAATCTCCCATATTATGAGATGTATTAAGTCGTTTTTTTATATTCAATGAAATAGAAGATATTACTCCATAATAATGCGGCATTATATTATGCGTGTGTAACACTTCTGTACGGAAATCCTTTATATATTTTCGAGCTTTTAACATCGCCATGAAATCGAATCCATCTTTCTTATCACAGGATCTTACCTCGACACCCAAAGACAATAATTGTTCCGCCATAATGCCGATTCTTAAAAGACAGACCACCTGACATGAATGGCCAAGATCAATTTGCTTCCGAATTAGATCAATAACTACCCTTTCTAAACCGCCTCTATTCAGGTCTTCAACTAAGTGTGTAATCAGCATGATTTTTCAATGTTTATTTACATAGGAAAGTGTAACCCTCAATTTACCTGTATTTGTCCTTGGTATGCTATCTGTATATTCATAATAAACCTCTACCTCTTGCCCGAGAGCTTTTTGTACGTTTTCCTTAAGAAATATTTTTTCTTTTTCTGATAAACCTTTCTTAGAAACTATTAATATCTTTATAATTTCTAATTCTTGTTGAATCACCTGAAACTCATCAACCGATGCTACTTCTTTCATCAAATGCGGAAAAAACTCTCCGGGTATAGAACGGCCATCAGGAGTGTTAATAATATCCAGTTCTCTACCATTGACCGACGCCATCATCGGCAGGCCCCTACCACAACAACATTTTTTATCATTTATTTCCGCTATATCTCCATTTAAGTATCTAATAAAAGGCATACCGTAATTATGTAAATCTGTTATCACTACTCGCCCAGGTCGTTCTGTTATATTGACACCATTTTCATCAATCGTTTCAACCAAAAGATGATCCGAATTAATATGCAATCCTTTTCTTTTCTCACATTCTCCCGCAATTAGCATAAATTCCCTACACCCATAAGTATTATATATAGGACAGTCAAATACTTTTTCCAAATATTCTCTTTGAAATTCGTGCAAGGTCTCAGCGGCCGAGATAATACTTAATGGTTTATGGACACTACAATTTTGATTATCGATGTATTTCGCAACTAACATCAAAGACGCAACATAACCAACGATATTGAGCGGTTGATATCGGTTAATCTCATCTATCATTTTTTTGGTAGTTTTATCCGACAACACAAAACTATCCACTATTTTTCTTCTTAAAAATAGATTATAATATTTATTCTTTAAATTTCTAAATATGCCTCTTTCATCTAAAACACCTCCCCACAAGTATAGCGATCTACGCCCCAATTCTATACCTGCCCATCTGTATCCGCGCCACATTACAGCATTTCTTCGTTGATCGCTTTCTGGATCGAATTCGAATCGCATAGGCACACCAGTAGAACCGCCAGTAGTTTTCGTCCTGGTGAGTTGTCTGTAATTTGCAGCTATAAGATCTTGATAATTTTCCTTTATGTCCTCTTTCGTAAGAATGGGTAATAAAACGTAGTCGGATTTGTTTTTTACATCTCTAGGTTCAATCCCTTGTGTCTCCATTCTTTCTCTATAGAACGGGACATTTTCATAACAATGCGCTAACAATTTTTTCAACTTCCTCCATTGAATTTCTTCAATTTCTTTGGTTGTTCTCCACTGATTTTTTTCATATTCTAAATTATAACTAAATGTTTTTCTTTTACGTATCGACGTCTCATATAACGGGTATAAGAAGGTTTTAAATATCTTTTCATAATCTGGTAGATCCATTTTTACGTACCCAGACTCTTGTCTTTTCGTTTAACGTCGACCAAAGAATGAGCCATAATTTGCCTTTTTCTTAATCTTTTAGTTCTCTATCTAACGTTATTATTTTTCCTGGCACGCCAACAACCGTAGATCCATCAGGCACATTTTTAGTTATAACAGCGTTTGCCCCTATTATTGTGTCATTCCCTATCGATATACCTCCTAGCAATTTCGCACCAGCACCAATAAAGACATTATTGCCTAATACAGGCACTTCAACCGGAAAGCCATTATTTGCCGCGCCAATCACTACACCACTTTCAATCACAATTTCTCGGCCTCCTATAACACCACCGTTAATTACAACTCCAATAGGATGCATAAGGACAAAACCTCCTTCAAATTTCGCATTACGCCCTATAACACAACCATTCAAGAGTTTATTAAACGAACCTATCAAATTACTTAATATACCCATTCGTATATGATTCAATAATTCTCCTAATCGAAATAATATTATTGCACTCGCGCCATCATTTATAGAAACCTTAATCAGCTCTTTTTTGCCAACCCGTCCATAGTAACATTCGCATTTGTAAATCAAGTCTTCATACAGTTTCATTTTTTTAATTTAACCATTTTTCCTTCAATATCTTCAAAAATATTACGATATTCATGACATATTTTATTCCATTGCCTATTTTCCCTTACATACCTGAGTGCATTTTTTTGTATATCTTTTCTCTTATCGAGGTCTTTTAATATTTTTATACAAGTCTTCGAAAGCTCATTCTTATCCCCCGATTTAAACAATAAACCAGTTTTATTATCTGTAATCAATTCCTTCAAACCACCTACGTCACTCGCTACTACGCATTTTTCTAAGGCCATTGCTTCTAGCGGTTTCAATGGCGTAACCAATTCCGTAATTCTCTTTGAAATTCTTGGATAAACTACAATATCGAGGACCGAATAATATTTGCTAATTTCTTCATGCGCGACGCGACCAGTGAAAATAACATTTTTTTGAAGTTTTTTGCGATCCACCATCTCTTTAAGAGCGTTTTCAGTCTTTCCACCTCCTACAAGCAGAATCTTAATATTTGGTATTTCATCTAGCAAAAGCGGGACCGATTCTAATAACAATTTCAATCCCTCAAACTCAAAAAATGTGCCAATAAACCCTACTACATAGTCCTCCTTTTCTAACCCTAATTTTTCCACAAGTTTGGAGTCTTTTTCGATAGGTTGAAAATTTTTGATATCTACCCCATTTTTTATGACGTATATTTTTTTGGCTTCTATTCCTCGTTCTATTAGATCATTCTTTAACCCTTCGCAAATAACCGTGACACAATCCGCATTTTTTACAACAAATGTCTCTATTCCTCGTGTTATTTTATACCGATAACTGCCTTCCTTTGTTTTTCCGAGATCAACCGCTGCATCTTCCCAGAAAGCTCTTATTTCGTATATCAACGGAATTTTTTTGATTTTCTTCAAAATCACGCCAGACACCCCATTCAATACAGATGAATGAGCATCTATGATTTGTACTTCCCGGTCCCATTCTTTAAATAAGACGTACACATTAACACTTACTACTATGAGTTCTCTAATCAGCGGTATTTGTTTTGAAATGGAATAGATCCACGACTTAATATGCCTATATTTGACCCCGTTATAGTATTCAATAGAATTATTATAAGAATAGGTTGGTGAACTGTATACAATTGTTTCGTAACCCATTGTATTCAGTTCATCTGTTATATATTTACTACGCATACTGTATCCACTAACTTGAGGATAGGTTGCATCGAACAATTGTAATAATTTCATCTCCGCCACTATATATTAATCTGAACCTGTGATAATAATACGGGATTTATTCTATACTATTAATTACTGGGTACTATAATTTCATATATCTCGAAATCACTATTATGATATACCATCCTTTTACTTTTATTAGGTTTTTTAACCCAATTCACATAATTTACCATTTCCGCGTTACCCCACACTCCATTACTAACAACTAGATGAGTCGCTTTAATTTCATTTAAGTGATCAAGAAACTTAAGAGATTCGAAATCACCACCTGTTTCATAGAAATAGGTAGTCGATTTTCTTTCACCAAATAGTGCCATAAGCCTTGGTTTTTGGAAAATAACCATACTTTGTTTAGGAGTATGATTCTTTATAAAAGAAAACATATCTTGCGTTTCTTTTTCTCCTACCCCATAAGTAAAAGGACCAAATTCTATTTTGGAATAAGCCGAAATGTAAATCAGTATAATCGCAGATGTAAGTATAACTCTTATTGGTTGGATAGCTTTCACATCCGAGTTTATGGCCTTATAATCAAATATTTTGAACATATATAGCGCATACATCGGAAATATTGGTATTAGATATCTAAACCCTTGAAAAAAAGGACTTATAATTAGGATGATTATATAGATTAAAAAATTTATTTCCCCTGTCGATTTATTGTTCCTAAATATTTTTATATACCCTATAATTGATAGTATAACCGTCGTTACAGTCATTAAAATACTGATAAAAGACGACGCCCCCGTTTGCCAATACCATTTCATTACTTTCGTATATTCAATCGTATTTAAGTAGGCATTATGAAAAATGGAACTTATCATAGCAAATATTTCAATAATATATATTTCGATTCCGCCATCACTCTCCTGTCCGTTATTCGTCGACATTGTCATTATGTAGGAAGTATCAGAATGGAGAAATACATTTTGTGCTATGAATAAAATTATAAAAATACCTAATGAAACAAACAGAGTATAAGGTAATGTTTTATTTCTGACTATTTGATTAATACAGTAAGATATAATTATAAATATTCCAACACTTCTAGTCCCATAAGCCAAGTAACTTAGCAAACCAAAAACAATTGAATACAATATCTTTTGTTTTCTTCCGTTCTCTAGTTGATCTATTTTATCGGATACAATTAAAGATAAAAACAGGAACATTGTATATGGGATATCAGATATAACGCTATTCTTTGTCTCCCAATAATAAGGCGAGAAAGCAACTGTAATCAATATTGCTAGTACAATTTTTTTATTATCAATCCTCGAAAGACAATATCTATCTAATGCCCACAACATAGCCGCAAAACATATGACTATCATTACCCTCATTGAATATAAGTCTAATCCGAAGAACCTATATACGAAAGATAACAATAAAGGAAATATAGGTGGGTACGTTACCGGACCGTACCAGTGACTATATGGATTATAAATATAACCTGTATCGCGGTAGGGAAGACCCAACGCGATATTTTTCGCATGTGAAATATAAAGGGCAAAATCACCACCCCAATTATGCCCTTGCTTAATACTGAATAAAAAGAATATGGTTGAGGAAAGTATTATAAATCCTCTCAACATACCATATTCGCTTTTTTCTATTCTTGTATTTAAGGTTTTCATTTTTTTTATAATTACTTTTTATTTATATATTATTACCTTATTTGAATATTTCATCAGATATAATTTATTTATAGAAATCTTACCATTGCATAAAACAATATAATCTGTCCGACTACAGCACCAATAATATATTTCAATTTAACACCTGAAATAAATCGCACAAAGCGATCATGTTCTTTAATCCTTAAATAACTAATCGTTAAAACACTATATAAATACGGTTGTAAAATATAAGGTCTTGAGATAAATATTATGGTAAAACATAATGCCCCTAAAGACGAAGTAGTGGCTGCTAAATCAGAACGCTCGGCATCATTATCTATTTCGTAAATAATTCTGAAAGCGCTATAAAGTGGTATCCCCATAACTATGGTGAATAATGAAAGGCCAATAAAGCCAGTTTCTGCCAGTAAAAGGACGTAAGTATTATGTGCGGTTAAATTATGATAATCATTAAAAGTATCGGTACCTACCCCAAAAAATGGATTGGCTTTAAATAATTGAAAACCGACATACCATGCCTCTAATCTTGATTGAGTTGACGAATCGCCAGTACCAATATCATTTACACGACTGGGACCTAGTATTAGTATTAAAGCTCCGATAATACCTGCCACAATTAATCCTTTTAAACTTCTTTTTCTCAATACATAAAAAAGTCCTATGGCTACTATGGTACCAAGAATAGTACCACGTGAATTTGTGAAATAAATTGCTGCTAATGTTACAACAAGTGGTGGAATGTAGAGAATCTTATTTTGGTGAATCTTATTAAACATAAAGGGTAACACCGCAGTTAATGCCATACCCAGATCATTTGGGTCTCTAAGTATCCCCCACCATTTAGCCTGTGGCAGCAAAATTCTGTACCCATCTTCATTAATTCCCGCCCTAAACCCTGGTTTTAACCCGCCTATAGCAGTACCTGTCTCTATTTGTATGCACGCTTGTAAAGCGATGAACGAAGTTAATAAAATCAATAAAAAAACAATGTTGTTCCATCTTGATATAGTCGTACAGGTTATAGACACCATATAGAACCCTACAATTGTTGGCAGCATACGGTAGAAAACTGCAAAGCTGCCTCCCAACCAGCCAGTTAACACCTTGGAGAATATTAACACTATAATAAACGATAAAAACATTAAATTGAAATTGTCTGTTTTCTCTTTGCTATCAATTTTTTTTACCGTTAAATAGTGAAAAATAATGACTATAAAAGCTATGGATCCCAAATAAAATTGTAAGCGGTACTCGAGGAGTGGCGTAACCCAATTTTGTGGGCGCAAATAGTAGACGGTAAGATATAGCCCTAATATCAATATCTTAAACAAAATTTTCTACCTTTTATAAACATAAGAATATTTATACTGGCCCATAAACTCAGGTATCCACTATATCGGAAGTATTCGTTTAATGATCTTGTTGATTTCAAAGCGTTCGTTGTCGTCAAGGAGACCTATAATAAAAATAAAAAATACCATTAAAAATAGATAAAAGAAAAAACATAAAGCGGGTTTTAGAATAATGTTATCTATTTCTACATATGAAACGAGTGTAATTGATATGGCGCTAATAACAATTAGTTTTATATTAAAATACAAATCGATAACCGTGATAAATTTTTTACCATTTGAGAGAATATAATAAACGTACATGCTGATGATACCGATTACATACGCATATGCAGCTCCTTGCAACGAATACAGAGAGATCATAATGTAATCGATAACTAATGTTAATATAGACGAAATGATAGTTATGTGCATAAGGGACTTTTCTCGGTTAACCGTGATCATATAGCTATTGAATACAGCTATACTAGAAAAGAAATATAATGAAATAATGATTACCTTGAAAACGCTAGAAGATTCGTTATATTTAATGCCGTAGATAAGAGTTATAATTTCATCACCATAACCAATTATATATGCACTAATTGGTATCGTAAGGAATGAAACATACCTTAATGATTTCATCATTAGATAAGATTTTTGGGAATCTAAATTGGGACCTTTTTGTTTTGAGAATTTTGGTAGTAGTACATTAATAAGAATACCAGGTATTAAAGTCGATAAAGCAGAATATAAATTAAATGGTACAGAAAATAAAGCGACGGTTTCATTAGCTGCTAAAGCTTTCAAAAAAAACACTTCAGATTGTTTCATGATAAAAAATGAACACAAACTGATTATTGCTAATGGTTTAACGATGGACAACTCCTGATTCACAGAAACATTTTCTCGCTCATCAAGAATACCGTTTTTAATAATATATTTTCTGGTATAATAGGAACTTATAAGATAAAACAAAAATGAAATAATTAAATAGATCAGAAAAAACAGTTCAAGAGGTTGCTGATACCAAACACCTATTGCAATCAACAAAAAATTTAATGTCCCAAGAATTAGGATGGTTTTCGCTACTAAATCAAATCTTTCAGCGCCCTTTTGAACGGAATAAAGAAAAATATATTGGGCCTTAAAAAATGAACCCGCCATAAAACATAATACTATTTTAACGGGGATATCCGCACCACGATAAAAAAATAGAAAATATAGTATTGTTGCTAATGTTAAAATGAAATTCCGAATATTTAATTTATTTCGCAACATTCTTATAGTATGACTTATGTTTTCTAGATCACCTTCATATTTAGACACTAGCCTTATTGCGGACAAAGAAATACCACTATTAACTATTATTACGACTAATGTCGTTACCGAATTAACAAATGTATAAATTCCGTATTCACTTGTAGAAAAATACCGTGACAATAAAATTGAAATCATAAAACCAATCAAAAATTCCGCATAAACGCCAACTGTAGAATGGATAATAGTTAGATATTTACGTTGCATTTTGATAGGTAAATAGAATAATATATTAAGAATATGTTAATTTTAAATTATAAAATCTGGCGATACAGTTAAAAATTGACGTCAGCAAAAGGAATTACGCACTAAAAACACGCTAATACGTTATGGATAAATTAAATACGGATGATTTGTCGGTCGATTCTTGTGCTAAGAATGCACTAAATTAAGATAACTCAAATCAATATGTAAAAATAAAAAATCTATCCTGTGTTAGAGAAAATAATTGGTATGCTTATTATAGTGAATTAAAAAATGATTCATCCATGTACATATACTGAGTGGCTCATTAAATAATAGACGCGTCCCTTTATTCGTTAAACCCCACAAAATACGCGTAGATAATAGTAATTGATACTTTAATAAAAAAATTGATTAAATCTGATTCGAAATGCAATATGGTAGTATCGATTCAATAATCCAAAAAACTTTTCGATTTCATTCTTCACATAAACCAGGAACGGTCGTCAGATCATTATAAACAATTGCAATCTTATTATAAAAAACACGCTATAGTCTCAAAAATAGAGATATTTAACTGAATACGCCACTTAAATATTCCGCTAAATCAAATTGCTGTATTTGAGCCAAAATTAGGCAAACATAAAAAGCTAGCAACATTGCACATGCCGCGCTGTAGGCACCGACATCTCGCCAATTCTTAAGTGGCTGAATTGACGAAGTAAGTGTAGAAGATACTATTCCTAATATCGGATATGGCGCAATTTCGGATAACTCCTTTACGTTTGAAATTGGCGCATTCAGTACGGCTAGAACGACTGCTCCTCCTATTCCGGCGGCCAGGGCAACTATCAAGCTAACACAAAAAAGTATTAAACGACTGGGTCCGCTGGGCAAAACCGGGAGAACAGGTGGCTCGACTATTTCAAAACGGACGTTAGCAGTTGAACTTTTAACTTCGTCAGTTAACTCGGCAGATTCTCGTCTCTGTACAAGGCCGAGATAGGTATTTTTTATAATCGTATAATCTCTATTAACCTTCGAAAATTCCGCTTCGACTGAAGTCATTCGGTCTATTCCCACACGCAAGTCAGTTATTAATTGATTATAGCTGTCCACCCGCTCAGATAATCCTGCGACGTCGGCTTCGGCCTTTCCCAATTCTAAAACCATATCCCTATAAGCCTCGCCGCCATCGGCCGTAGTTAAATTACTGCCGTTTGGGATTTCATCATCAACGTTTCTTCGTTTCTTTAGCACCTTTAGCTTGTCTCGAAGAACCACAACATGGGGGTGCCGATCGGTAAACCTAGTTGTTAGATCTATTAGCTGTGTCTCTATTTGATTTATCTCGTCCGCTTCCCCAATTAATCGCGCTTGTTCAGATGCGGAAACCGGCGCACCCGATTTTTCAAGTTGCATCTGTAACGCATCACGACGCTTCTGAGCTTCTCTGAGCTCGAGTCTCGCGGTTTTCAATTCCTTTCTAGCGGTATTCATTTGAGCGAAAACCGATTCCCCTTCGGCGGGAATAGCACTAAAATTCTCGCGCTTAAAATCTTTTAACTTTGCCTCAGCGGCCTCCAGCTTTCCTTCGTACTCTTTGATTCGAAGATCTAGGAATCGTTTCGACATCATAGAATCTTCCGATGTTGCTCCGACTGACTTTTCAATAAATATCTTCATTAAAACGTCTACAACTTCTTTTACCTGCCTCGCGCTCCCGCCCTTGTACTGGATAGTATAGAGCTTCCCCTGATTTGTAGTTTTAACAATTACTTTTTTTGCTAGCATTTCGAGTAGTCTTTGTTCATCAATTTTATTTTTTGCCTCGAAATTTAAATCTGTTTCCCGAATGACCCGTTCAAGATTTGGACGGGCAACTAATGATCGGCGCATTAACTGGGCCATTTCCTCGGTCATACTGTCTTGAGTGATCATACCGCCCATCAATGGTTCCAACATTGATTCACTACTCAGCTTTAATGTGGCTTTCGCTTCGTATAAATCGGGCTTGAATAATACAACGCTACAGGCAAGCAAACTTACCACAGCCATAATCCCCAACATTGGCCATCTATAACGCCTGACCGCCTCTAGACAAAATGTCAGCCGAGTAATTAATTCGTCCACAATCCCATTCTCCGATGAAATATAGGGCTGTTAACCCATTCATAAATATGCAGTTGATTGAATATCGTCATTTTCTAGATATCCGCCGTCAAAATCCGTATAACCCGATAATTAGCAAAACAATGGCGGGCGGGCATTTTACCGCTAGATACCCCGCGCCTATTATTGAGGCGCTTCTCCGTAACCATAGTTATACCCGTAATTTTGCAGCAATCCAGCTCCGCGCTTCCCTTTGTTGATCACAAAGCCAATTACATCACACGTATCGATCATGGAAAGCGCCTGTTTGAGACCGTGCTGAGGGGTGCGCCCCGCTTCTACGACCATAACCACCTGACCCACCTGGTTTGCAAGCACTGCCGCCTGACTGGCATTAAGAAGAGGGGGGGAATCGAAAATAACTAATCTATCTGAGTATCGACTGGAAAGCTCCATAGCTAATCGCGCCATCGCATCACTTGCCAATATTTCCGTTGAATATCTATGTTTTTTTCCGGCGCTAATTATCGATAAATTTGGGACATCAGTTTTGTATAAAACATCCGCAAAGGTCACGGCGTTGTCTTCCAACAAATCAATTAGCCCAAGATCAGGTTCATGTCCAATGAATTCCGGAATAGACGGTTTAGCGACGTCCGCATCAACCAATAATACGGTTCTTTCTCGCTCGGCGGCCACGCTAATCGCAAGATTCATTGCAGTGAATGATTTTCCCTCACCCGGCAAACAACTTGTTATCATTACCAAATTCGGATTTTTAATACCCGACTTCGCCTCTCCAAAAGCATTTTGCAATAAGGGTCGTTTGATTCGTCTATATTCTTCCGCTAATTGGGTATCGAAATCATCCGGTAGCAACATTCCACTATTGCTCATGCGCGCCCTATTGAACGTAATACGCAACTTGGATGACACGGCACTATCCGATTTATCAAAATGAGGAAATTTCTGCTCTACAAGTTTGTCCTTACTCCAGATTTCCGCAACTTTCTCGACATCGACTCGCGTAGGCGGTGCTTTGGAACTCCCCGTTTTTTCCATTACTTTTTCAATGATGCTCACAGAAATTTCCCCTACAGAGATTCGTCAAATTCAAACTTTGAATCATTCAAACTTTTAATAATTCGTTGGTTATTTATTAATTCAACCATACATTTTTGTATATAAGTTTCTGAGACTTGGCCAAATAAAGTTTAGCAGAAATTCAATAGGGCTAGGGCTTATCTATGGTCAAGAAAACGCGCCCATTGCGTATTTGTTGAATCGACTAACAAAGAATATGACTTTTGAGACATTTTCAGCCCCTCAAGTTCCATTTACACCGGTCCTTTAGCTTAGACGAAACCACCTACCTTGGCCATTTATATACAAACATCAATGAAGTATCGATTAGAATCTAAACCCCTCGCATTCGTAAAAATTACATGCTATACGATAACCCACCGAATTTAAGCAAGCTGCCCAACCTAGGCGATAGTTCATATTAGCCAGCAATATACCGGCGATTAATAATACTGACGATTCTACCTGCGGCCTTCCCATCCCACAATTCGGGAATATTGCCCGCCTTCCCCCCCGAAACGAGGATATCTTCTACACAAGCCGCAATTTTATCCGGATCGTTACCTACAATGGTATTAGTCCCTTGGTCCACGGTAACCGGGCGTTCTGTGTTTTGCCGTAATGTCACGCAAGGAACCCCTAGAGCAGTGGTCTCTTCCTGTAACCCACCAGAATCTGTCAACACCAACTTCGCTGAGTCCATCAACCCTAACATCTCTAGATACGGAATCGGTGGCAGCAAATATAAATTTTTCGCCCCGTTCGTTTCTAGTAATCTCGATTGTTCTATCATTTTATTCGTACGCGGATGTATCGAAAATATGACTGGAATTTTTTCACTAATAGATCGCAAAACGTTAATAATTTTTTCCAAAACTATCGGATCATCCACGTTCGATGGACGATGCAGCGTCGCTACCGCATATCCTTGCTTTTCAATCCCACCCGGCATCAATTCCAACCTCTCCCGCAATACTTGGTGAAAAGGCACCGCTCGCCGCAAATTGGCCAACAACGAATCAATCATCACATTACCAACAAAGTGAATTTTGGATTCGGTGATACCCTCACTGAGCAAATTATTCTTGGCGGAAGCCTCGGTCGTAAACAGCAAATCGGACAATTGATCTGTCAAAATCCGGTTAATCTCCTCGGGCATGTTACGATCGCGACTACGCAGTCCTGCCTCTACGTGAATCACCGGAATATGCTTTTTTACCGAAACCAAACTACAGGCGATAGTAGAATTCACGTCACCAACAACCAGTACGCAACAAGGATTAATTTCGTCCAAAACAGGTTCAAATTTGAGCATCACCTGAGCCGTTTGGACAGCATGGCTCCCCGATCCAACTTCTAAATCAACATTAGGCTCAGGAATACCCAATTGATGAAAAAAGGAATCTTTCATTGCTTCGTCATAATGCTGACCGGTATGCACCAAATAAGGCTGCATCACGTTGTGATAGTCCGCAAATGCCGCATAGATAGGCGCGATCTTCATAAAATTCGGTCGCGCTCCTACGACGCACAACACCGTCGGACATGATAAACCAGCAGTCATTTGACTTGTTCTTTACTATTTAGAGTTTCGTCATAGACATCATCCATATCGAGCTGAATCAATATAGCTTTTCTCAATAAAGTGCGTTCTTTTTGAACGGTAAGATTCAGGTCATCGACTACTTTTTCCAATCGCAGCACTCGTTCGTCCAGATCACCATCCCCGGTGGTCAATGATGAGCCGCTACCGTTTATCAATGAAATATTACTACTTCTATCTGATCGTTGCTGCTTCGGTGAATCCTCCTCAATTTCCGCTATAACAGCTTTTATCGCATCCATATTAATAAAATGAAGTTCCTCTAAGAACCCATAAAGCAACAAACGATCACAAACCGAATTTATTCTTCTCGCAACGCCATCTGTATATGAATGAATTTCGCCAAACACGTCATCACTAAACTTGGGATCGTTTTTCCACCCTGCTGTTGTCAATCGATGGAGAACATAACCTTGTGTTTCTTTTTTTTCCAACGGCCTTAAGTGATAAGTCGCGGTAACTCGTTGGCGAACCTGATCCATGCTTTCCATCTGTAAGAGGTCACGAAACTCTTCTTGGCCTAGCAAAAAACTTTGAAATAAAGAACGACCATTCATTTCAAAATTGGACAACATCCGCAATTCTTCCAATGAGTCTTTGGGAAGATTCTGGGCTTCGTCCACAACCAAAAGAATTCTTTTACCCTCTCGAGCTTTAGATCTAAAAAAATTCTCCAATCCCTGTAGCAACGTAGCTTTACTCCCATCATGACTCAAGCCAAATGTCGCAGCAATTATCCGTAAGGTATCGTCAGCACCAACATGGGTGGTCACCATTAATCCTGCGACGACGTTTTCGTTGCGAATCTCTTGGAACAGGGCCTTAACCAACATCGTCTTTCCAGTTCCTGGCCGACCCGTTACCACGATAAAGCCCTCACCCTGAGCCAAACCATAACGAAGATACGCCAATGCTCTCTTGTGCACCGGGCTATCGTAAAAAAATTCCGGATCGGGATTGAGTTGAAATGGCTTTTTCTGCAGCTTATAAAATGATTCGTACATTTGATGCCCGTCAAAATAGAATATTGAGTAGCGCGACTATCCGATTCTCATCATATGAAAACGTAGGATTAGATGAATCCTGTTTAATGAACCGGTATTCTACTGATCCATTTATGTTTTTCGCGATATTGAAATAATCGCCAATATTCCTGGTTAGTCGGAATGAAACATCATAAATATTATTCCTCTGATTCAATACTAAACCAGCAGAATTTATCGTTGTGTTTCTATTCCAAGATAGTCCTAATACCGAATTTGTTCTAGGTGTAAACCTCCAACGCCATGACACGGCAGCTCCAATTGAAGTGTCTCGAGTCAAACTTAGTTGAAATTCACGCCTGGAATGAAACAATGCCAAATTCAATGTACTTCGTCCTGTGACACCAGAAACGGATAATTGCCCTTGTTTGCGCACGATGACTTGATTAGTCAAACTTGGCAAAGAAAGGTTACTTGATACACCGGCCACCGTGTTCGATATGGCTTGATTAAATGGGTTTTGGTTGAGAAGCAGCTGCTGAGTTGTTGTTGTATCCTCGAAATATCTAGCTTGCCAATTGGTTCGACCCGTCTGGTGACTTAATGCGGCATTCCAAACGTCTCCAGTATTAGTACCCACGTCTGAATGCTGAAAACGAACGGACAAATTGGTTCTAATCGATGGGGCGACACGGATTTGTACATATTGCAAATTTTGTCCATAACCCCCTTCCAAACTAAATTTTTGCGTCGGTGTCCACGCGAAACCAGCCAGGTAGTAGCTACCATTCTGATTGGTGTTAGTATTTGACTGAAAGTTGTTAGATGAATTACCGAAGCTTAATATCGCTGCGTATTTACGCGTAAAGTAATATCGAATTTCGCCGTTGTAACTCCTAAATCTAACATTACCGCCTAAGGATCGATCGCTATAACTATCGTTATAGCCCAAGCGCCACCCTATGTTGGAAAACTTATAACCACTTTGCAATTGCGCATTGACTGAATAGATATTTGAAGTTCCTGTAGCCGCTGTCGATGTATTGACAAAATCATATCCCAAACGAACCACTCCATTTGCGTAACCACCGAAATAGGGCGTCCAAACGGGATTAACACTTGCTGTATAGACATCAGTTCTATTGGCTGTCGAATTTATATTACTCGTTGTAACTCGCCCGGTATTAACAATATTTTGTTGACTTATAGAACTCGCAGCATTGAGAAACAAGCGATTCCTGACCAGTTCCGATGCTCCCGTCGCAAACAATTGATTATGAATATTAACCCCACCGCCGCCACCTTGATTGATAATATTCTGCATCTGATAATTAAGGTTGAGATTCGTTCGACCACCTCGGTGTTGAACCGAAATTCCTGGGTTAATTTGTGAAACAAACGCCGACTTTTCACTACCGGAAGGAGCAAGGTTAATATTGTCGGAAAACGTTTCTATGAAGTTGAGCGCTGGCGTAACATACCACTGACCCGCGTATACGGATGAATGGAAAACAAAAGCTACAACCACAGAAATAACAATCCGTATTTTAGTTCCAGAAAGCAGGCCCATGCCAATTGAACTACTGCGATTCTTATCGACCATAATATTCAATGTTGATCGTGAAGCCTTTGCCTTTTTTCATCAAAGATCTAATAGAACAAGCAGTCTGGAGAACAACGGCTAAATTCGATCGTTTTTCCTTCAATGGATTTATAAAATTTATTGCCCAACAAAACTCTGTAAACGCCTACCCGAGTACTAACCTTGCACAAACTTGGAAAATTTAAGCTGGATTCGGGACAGTGCGCATGCGCCACAAGTTTAAGTACACTGGTGGAATTCAAACTTAGTGCGACGCGTAAATTTAACTGACGACAATGTAATTCTGTCGCAACTACCCAGCAAATTTAGAAATACGATTCAGGTATAAAAATAATGTCGCCTGGTAGTAATTCCACGTTAGCAGTAATGTCTCCATCCTCGATCAAGTCTTCAAGCCTAACGCCAAACTGCTTCTGTTCCCCGTTAATCGTCCGAACAATACTGGCCCGGTTGCCGGCCCCATATCCATTTCCCAAACTACCGATTGTGATGGCCAAGTCCAACATAGTCATGTGTTCAGTATAGGGATATGCTGCAGCATTGTAGGTACCCCCACCGCCTCCGGCTCCACCACCAAAACCACCACCGCCAAAACCACCACCGCCAAAACCACCACCGCCAACACCACCACCTATACCACCGCCAACACCACCGCCTATACCACCGCCACCGAAGTTCCGTCCACCACCTCCTCCGCCGCCAAAGGCACCAATTACACGGACCTGCTCGCTATAAGGCCCAACAAAACCGGACACAATTATGGTAACCAAAGGATTACGGATAAATTTGGCTAGCTCTACTTCTACATCTCGAGCAAGCTGAAACGGGGTTTTTCCGCTCGCTTGTAGCTCTTCAACCAACGGCGCAGTTATTTTGCCATCCGGTCTAACAGGAATAGCACGGGATACTTCAGGGTTCCCCCAAACGAACATTTCCAAATTATCTCCGGGGCCAATAACATAAGTATAATCAGAGGGTAATTGCGCCTTTTGATCAAGCGGTGGATAACGGTTGCAACCAGACAAATTCATTATCAATACAAATAACACCGCCACATAAATCTGTTTCCGATTAATCACCTCATCACCCCCGTATTATTCCGAGCAATAAACTCACTTCGTGTAGAATTCACTTGACCGCCAGTTTATCTGGATAAATTTGCAAAATCACTAAAAAACTGTCGACAATTGTAGCAGATCCACAACATCCTTATCGCATTCACGTATCTGAATACGTCTAATCGTGTTTTTGTCCGATCCCCATATCTATTACCTTTGAAATCTTTAGTCTTGATGGTTTACCAGATTCCGACACCCAAAAAACATTTACCCCGGCGTGCCCCATCTTGAGGTTCACGAATTGATTCACGCCGTCACGCAAAAGCGCATCAGATTTGCTCGATAAACCTTGCTAGGCGTTCAACGGCTATTTCTATCCGTTCACGGGAATTCGTATATGCAAACCTTAAATGTTCATCCGGCGCCGCTATCCCAAAATCTTTGCCTGGCGTAATCGCTACCCCACTTCGTTCCAACAGACGCTCTGCAAAGTCCCAGCTACGCATACCGAAAGCGCTGCAATTAGCATAGATATAAAATGCTCCACCTGGCTTAACCGCGATGTTGAAACCTAACTTCGTCAATTGTTTGTATAAATAATCGCGTCTCCTTTGGAATTCTCTACGCCTGTTCTCCAATTCGTTTAAGTTTTCTTGCTCAAATGACGCAAGAGCGGCAATTTGCGAATGCGACGCAGCCGAAATAAAAATATTCTGCGCTAACTTGTCGGCGGCACCCTTCAGATGGTCCGGTACAATTAACCAGCCAACCCGCCACCCGGTCATACCAAAATACTTTGAAAAACTGTTAACAACCAAAACTTGATCGGAAAAAGCCAACGCTGAAGTTGCTCTCGATTCATATTCCAAACCATGATAGATTTCGTCAGAAACTATACAACCGTCATAGGACTCTACGACGTTGCAGATTTGGCGAAGTTGTTCGTTTTGAATCAATGTACCGGTAGGATTAGATGGAGATGCGATCAATGCCAATCGGCAATTTGACCCCCAATGACACCTTATTGACTCGGCGCTTAGCTGATAATTGTCAGCCGGGTGAACCGGGATCAATTTAGTCTCGGCATCAAATAACCGGATAAGATTGCGGTTACAAGGATAGCCGGGATCAGCCAACAACACCTGATCACCACTATTCAACAATATTCCGAGGGCAAGCAATAAACCACCCGTCGCCCCTGGTGTAACAAAAACCCGATCCGCTGAAATATTCAGCTGATATCTTCTTTGGTAATAATCAGAAATCGCATGACGAAGTGCGGGCAGACCCGCTGCTGGCGTATACTTCACAGATCCCGAACGAAGCGCGCGCAGCCCCGCCTCTATCACAGCGGGGGGGGATTTGAAATCGGGTTCACCTATCTCTAAATGCACAATATCCTTGCCCTGTCGCTCCAGATCTTCGGCCCTAGAGAGCAAGTTCATCACATAGAATGGATTAATCTCTGCTAAACGTTCGGCACTTGGAAACATTGATTACCATTCTCACTGTTCTGTTTCATAGACGGATAAAAGCTAATATCAAATCAAAAGCATACCTATCAAAATTCGTCATAAGTACATATTTTTTCTACTATTTAAGAACATTCAGAGGTAAATTATCTCGCCTGAAAAATTGAATATATTCACAGATGCAAAAAATTTATTATAATGGGGAGTTTGAAAGCATAAATATAATTAAATTATATGCTCGATAGTGCAATTCTTCGTTTTACACCAACTATGGTTTGGGAGTTATTGGATGACCGAAAACAAAAGAACTGAAGACTCACCCTTCAGTTTTAAACCCTACGATCTGAAAAAGGGTGAAGAATACATGAACGATGATCAAGTCGCTCACTTTAAGACAATTCTGGGAAAATGGAAATCACAATTAATGGAGGAGGTGGATAGAACGGTACACCATATGCAGGATGATGCCGCCAATTTTCCAGACCCAAATGATCGCGCGACCCAAGAGTCAGAATTCAGTCTGGAGCTTCGAACCCGCGACCGGGAAAGAAAATTGATCAAAAAAATTGACGAATCTCTCGCTACGATAGAAACTGGAGATTACGGTTTTTGTGAATCCTGCGGCATTGATATCGGATTGCGCAGACTAGAAGCACGACCGACTGCAACGTTGTGTATAGACTGCAAAACCCTGGATGAAATCAGAGAGAAACAAACGGGATAACTGACGGGAAGGCAAATTCACCGACAAATGGACTTAGCCCACAGACACCTCAATTGCCCGACATATATCCTCTCGTTGAATCTGACTCCTAGCTGTAGGAAGACACATCAACGTCATTACTGCCGCGCGAAAGCAAAAAATCCCGACGACAACAGACAAATCCTCACGAAAATGGATTTTGTAGTCCGACAAATACAGCGCTTCATCCCGTTGACTTAGTCCTACTCGCAAAATCAGTATCGATTCACTGCCGCCAATATACCGAGGCCGATTTGCACCCTCACCGACGGGCCCACTTCACTTAGGCTCCCTCTGCACCGCCGTCTCAAGTTTTTTGCAAGCGCGGAGCAAAAGGGGATATTGGCATCTAAGAATCGATGATTTGGATTCATTCCGAATTATCGCCACAGCGACCGACGATATATTACAAACCCTGGACGCGTTCGGTCTTAAATGGGACGGCCCCATTTTGTTTCAAAGCCAGCATTTAAACAAATACCAATCCGCGCTAGATGAATTGCAAAGACAAGATTTACTTTACCCATGCACCTGCTCTAGAAAATGGCTAAAACGGAATTCAAAAAGTGGGCCGAACGGTCCTATTTACCCCGGAATATGCCGAAACAAGCAAAATCCACGGAATCAACCGCATGCCGTCCGGATTAGTACTTGCGGCGCTCAAATCAAATTCCATGACCTCCTGCAAGGCCATGTCCAACTTCAACTTGACAACCAAGATGGAGACTTTATTGTGCGACGGCGCGATGGCATCTTCGCCTATCAACTGGCGGCAGCAGTCGATGAGCACCAACAAAATATAACCGAAGTACTACGGGGCACCGACCTGCTCTCGTCGACGCCACGACAAATATTTCTGCAACAAAAATTAAACTTTCCGACCCCAACATACGGTCACGTTCCCATTCTGGTCGATAAATACGGCATAAAACTCAGCAAACAAACTGGCGCGAAGCCAGTCTCGATAAAAAATGCTTCCGCGATACTTAGCGACATTCTCACACTACTCAAACATCCACCGCCAAAAGAAATGAGCGGCGCCCCTCCTGATGAATTATTAAGCTGGGGCAGCGCTAATTGGAAGTTATCAAATCTAATCAAAATTGAGTCAATTTCTACCATGGAATAAATCCAAGTGTTTGCAAGCCTATGAATCTACACCGATGAATCACCAAACCTGCAACCTTCTCCAGATTGCGATAACGTCATGTAGAAAATTTTATTTCAGGTGGTTTTCTAAGCTTGCCAAATACGCCCCGTCATTCCCGGGGAAAAAATCTAAACGAGGGACCAAGTACTTTAAAAAGGATGATTACTTTAGGGAGACGTACGGATCATCATTATCTGCGTCTTTGCTATCATTCAAAGGCTTCCAAGGCATCAAATGAATCGAATCTTTGAGCAACGAAAAACTTATCCTATAACCCACGGATAACTGATTCCTAAATACCACATGCCGAGGTAAATCCATAGTCAGGCAGGCATTCAACTCTTCACAATCAACGGTTACACTACTGATGCCGGCAATCGTTACCAATTCGATAATCTCTCCAGAAAAAGGATTCTCTTTTTCTCCGTTCGAAGGTCTAAGACGACTGTGTAACAACACACTGGATGGCGATATGCACCAACACACTTTATCGTTCACGTTGAATTCCGCAAAACAGCGAGCATCGATCGAACATCCATTACAATTCAATCGTGTTAAATCTTCATCAGGCTTTTGCTCGGCGACCGATCCTTCAAATAAATTTCTTATATCGACCAAACGCGCCACCAGAGTGCTCGTAGGGCGCTCGCGAATTTCCTCGGGTGTTCCACATTGCAAGGTCTGTCCACGGTGCAAAACGCACATTTGATCGGCCAGCATCGCGGCTTCATCAAGGTCGTGCGTTACCAACACTATTGGAATATTCAAACGCCGGGTAAGCTGCAAAGTTTGCAATCTCAATTTTCTGCGAGTGACCTGATCAACCGCCGAAAAAGGTTCATCCAACAACAGCACAGCGGGTTCGCGTGCTAACGCCCGCGCAAGAGCAACACGTTGCTGCTGTCCTCCAGATAGCATTTTGGGATAACGGTGTTCCAACCCCGTTAAATTAACCCGCCTCAATACATCTATCGCATGTTTCGTCGAGTTTGGGCGATCGGTTGAAGGGTGCACTGCGATCTTAACATTATCCAAAACCGTCATATGCGGGAACAGAGCGAAATCCTGGAAAACAAAACCAACCCGCCGTTTTTGGGTTGGGATATCGAAATCTCTCTCGGTATCTAACCATTGCTTGGCCCCGCACCTAACCTTCCCATGCCGCGGTCGGTATAGCCCGGCAATACTCCGCAACAACGTTGTCTTGCCGCTCCCAGAAGGTCCCACCAAAGCGGTTAATTTTCCGGGTTCGCATAGCAATTCCGCATCTAATGGAATCGGATGAGATTGCTGCACACGAATATGCAAGCCGGTCCAAGAATGGTCAATCAAATCCAATGTCAACGTTGAGAATCCCGGCCAAATACGTACACTAGACTAACCGTACAAAAAGCAAATAGAAGTAAAACAATCGACATAAGACCGGCCGCTTCCGCATCAAAAGATTGAACCCGATCAAAAATAGCGATGGATATCGTTCTGGTTTGACCCGGAATACCGCCGCCTACCATCAGTACCACACCAAATTCACCCATGGTGTGCGCAAAACTCAGAGCCATCGCCGAAAAGACGCCGCCTTTAACCAACGGCATTTCGACCCGCCAAAACGTAGACCACCGCGTTAAGCCGCTACACCATGCTGCTTCTCTCAAAGTTTGAGGTATCGCTTCGAAGGCGCGCAGCATTGGCTGAACCGCGAATGGCAAACTATATACAACCGACGCAAAAACCAAACCCGCGAAAGAAAATACCAGGGTTTGCCCGGTTATAGACTCAATAGCCATCCCTAGCGGTGACTGCCGACCTAGTACGACTAACATATAATAGCCCAACACTGTTGGCGGCAATACCAACGGGAGCGCAACGATTCCCTCCACCAAACCTTTTCCGGCAAAATCCCGCCACGCAAGCCAACGAGCAATGATTAATCCCAGCAACAATAAAATCGCAACGGTATATGTAGACAGTTTTATGGAAAGATAGAACGCTTGCCAATCCAAGGATCAAGACCCTTCGCAATCATTTGGTCGAATAAATTTCAACACAGTTTCTTAGCCCAAAAAATCTATTGCAAACCATATGTAGCCAGAATTGAACTCGCGCGTTCGGTCAATAGAAAATCCATGAATTCCCTAGCGTCATTACGAGCACGGGTGGTTAAAACCATTTGGTGTTCCAATGGTTGGTAAAGCGCATCTGAAACTCGAACAAAACTGCCTTTGCTTTTAATCCTCGGGTTACTCGCGATTGCATAAGGAATAAACGCCGCATCTACGCTACCCGAAATTGCGAATTGAGCCGCTTGCAAAGCGTTTAATCCTATCACCAATCTGGATCTAATATCCTCCAACAATCCCGCCTTCAACAATGCTTCTCGGGCTGCGCTGCCATAGGGCGCGGCATCCGGGTCAGCAATCGCAACACGATGCGCAGAATCGGTCCGTTCTAAATCTCGCAGACCATGTAAATCTGCTGCCAATTTCAATTTGGAAAATTTCGGTTTAAACAGAACCAATCGTCCAAACCCATACACAACCGGGTTTCCTTGCGTCAACCCCCGCGCCTGTAACAATTTTATAGAATCCCGGTCCGCACTCATCAACGAGTCGAAAGGCGCTCCGGCGATAATCTGGTGCGCCAGACTTTTTGATGAACCGAATACAAATTCGACGCTCCGACCGGTATTCTGCACATATTCATGCTGAACTTCGGACATAACAAAATGTAAACTTGCCGCTGCGGCAATTCTCGGGGTCTCCGCAAACCCCAACCGATACGGGTAAACCCAATAAACCAACAAAACCACAAATTGAGCTACACGCACAAATCGGTCTGACTTAGGAATGCCGCCATTCACCATCATCGCTAAAAATAAATCGCGGTTCATGCATTTCTAAACAAAATAAGTTTGTTGCAAAATTCAGCTTCATATTCCAGTATCATCGGATTCACGCTAAAATGGGCAGTTCTGAAAAAATCAATACGCATTGGAACTAGATTTCCAACGAAAATTACGGAAAATTTTATTCCCTAGCAGTAAAAGCCAAATGACAAATTACAACTTAACACATTTGAATCAACTTGAGGCCGAAAGCATTCATATTATCCGTGAAGTTGCGGCAGAATTTGAACGCCCGGTCATGTTGTATTCGGTCGGCAAAGATTCTGCGGTAATGCTGCACTTGGCAATGAAAGCATTCCACCCCGGAAAACCGCCGTTCCCGTTGATGCACGTCGATACCACCTGGAAATTCCGTGAAATGATCAAATTCCGGGACCACTATATCAAGCAGCTGGGCCTAGAATTAATCGTACATATCAATCAAGAAGGCGTCGCACAAGGCATCGGACCATTTAGCCATGGCAGCAAGAAGCATACTGATGTCATGAAAACCGAAGGTTTAAAACAAGCCTTGGATAAATACCGTTTCGACGCCGCGTTTGGTGGCGCGCGCCGTGACGAGGAAAAATCGCGGGCAAAAGAACGCGTCTACTCATTTCGCGATAAAAACCACCGCTGGGACCCAAAAAATCAACGCCCGGAATTATGGAATATTTATAACGGAAAAATTGACAAAGGCGAAAGTATCCGTGTATTCCCGTTGTCTAATTGGACAGAACTGGACGTTTGGCAATATATACATCTTGAAAGTATTCCTATAGTTCCGCTTTATTTTGCGAAAGAACGCCCCGTGGTTCGCCGCGATGGAACGCTGATCATGGTAGATGACGACAGGATGCCAATCGAAGCGGGCGAAACCATTGAAAATAAAATGGTACGATTCAGAACATTGGGTTGTTACCCATTGACCGGAGCAGTGGAATCTACTGCATCGACGCTACCTGAGATTATTCAAGAAATGCTTTTAGCCAGAAGCTCTGAGCGTCAAGGGCGAGTCATCGATTTCGACCAGGCTGGCTCCATGGAACAGAAGAAACAAGAAGGCTATTTCTAGAAAGCAGCGCATTGCTCGGCAAGCAACCCGTTAACCAATAATCTCGAACTTATAACCAAACCGCTTAGTTTGCGGTAAAACCGATAAATCTATGTCTCACCAATCTGACCTTATCAGTACCGACATTGACGCCTATTTGGCTCAGCACGAACGCAAGGAACTGCTTCGTCTTTTAACCTGCGGTAGCGTTGACGACGGCAAAAGCACGCTGATCGGTCGACTGCTGCACGACTCCAAAATGATCTATGAAGACCAGTTGGCGGCGGTCAAAGTAGACAGTGTTAAATCCGGTACTACAGGCGGAGAAATAGATCTGGCACTGTTGGTTGACGGTTTACAGGCCGAACGAGAACAAGGCATTACCATAGATGTCGCTTACCGCTATTTTTCAACGTCAAAGCGCAAATTTATTATCGCCGATACGCCCGGTCACGAACAATATACCCGAAATATGGCTACCGGCGCCTCAACTAGCGATCTCGCCATTATTCTTATCGATGCACGTTACGGCGTGATGACTCAAACCCGCAGGCATAGCTATATCGCTTCGCTATTGGGAATCAAGCACATTATCGTAGCGGTAAATAAAATGGATCTGGTCAATTTTGATGAAGACACCTATAGTCAAATTAAGTCCTATTATTCCAAATTTTGCGAAAACCTTGAACTCCAAGATATACATTTCATCCCAATATCGGCATTAAATGGCGATAACGTCGTCACATTGAGCGATAACACACCCTGGTATTCCGGGAGCCAACCGCTCATGGACATCCTCGAAACCATAGAAATTGCCAGCGACCGGAATTTGATCGACATGCGCTTCCCAGTTCAATACGTCAATCGGCCCAATTTGGATTTTCGCGGGTACTGTGGCTCAGTCGCGTCTGGAATCATACGCAAAGGCGATAAAGTAACGGTGCTTCCGTCTGGAAAAACCAGCACCGTCGCTTCGATTGTGACCTACCAAGGTGAAATAGAAGAAGCCTTCCCACCGTTGGCAGTTACCGTCACGCTAACAGACGAAATAGACGTCAGCCGGGGAGATCTAATATGCCGTGTTGACAACGTCCCGGCCGTGTCAGACCATTGCGATGCGAAGATTGTCTGGATGACCGATTCGCCAATGCTACCGGGCAAGGAATACTATATTAAGCAAGGTAACAGAACTATTACCGGCTCGATTTCCCAGGTGCGCCACCGCACCGATGTCAACACCTTGCAACATTTTTCCGCAGACCGATTAAACCTGAACGAAATTGGCTTGTGTGAAGTCAATTTAAACGCCCCTATTTCGATGGATCCTTACAAAACCATCAAAGGAACTGGTGCTTTCGTCATAATAGACCGTTTAACCAATGTAACGGTTGGCGCTGGAATGATTGTGTCCGAATCTACAAATCAAGGTGAATTTCGCAAGGTCACGTTGCAAGACCGGTCGGCCAGATTCGGCCAAAAACCAGTAACAATTTGGATTTGTGGCGATAACAATCTTGAGGCGGGCTACCATTTAGAACGGAATCTATTCAACAACGGACATGCCAGCTCTGTACTGACGGGACTCGGATCGGTCGAAGAAATCCAGCAGGCTGCTCGCTTCATAGTCGATGCAGGATTAATCTGCATCTGCCCGTGCGACGGCGCAGCGCCGGATAGCAAAGACGACGCCAGTTTGGTATTTTCCTCCACTGACGACATCTTGACCAAACTCAAAGAAAACCAAATCCTGGGCGAAAATTAAAGCCTGTTCGAAATCTTGCGAATACCCACATCATGGCGCCCAAATAAACCCTGACCAACACTTTTTGGAGCATCGTGACGTTAACACAGTTCTTTAGAACAACCATTTGAATTCGGATTCCACAAGCCCATCACGGATTTTAATTTTTTCAATCACTGTAAAAGTGAAAATATCTGCGATTTACTTTACGAAATAGCAACGGCCAAGATTCAGCACTTAACTCCCCGAGATTCACCTGTATTGCTCCATAATCCGCAGTATTCAACACCTTTACACCCGAGCCGATCAATCTATCTAAAACCCTTTGTCGAGGAAATTTGTAGCGATTTTTGTAGCCCGCCGAAACCATACCGTATTCCGCGCCTACCACATCAAGAAAAGCGGCTGTAGATGAAGTATTGCTCCCGTGGTGCGGAACGACCAGATATCTGCTTTGTAATTTTTCTCCGTAAACATTGACCAGTACTGACTCAGCTTTGGATTCGATATCACCGGTCAAAAGCAGACGATCTCCATACGCCGCCATAACTTGTAAAACACAAGAATTCTCGTTCTCTTCACCGTTGAGAAATCGAATTGGCGACAGAACTCGAAATTCAACCCCATCCCATCGCCAAACCTGACCAGCTCGGCAAACTTTTGCTGGCGCCCATGTTATTTGACTGGGCACACTGGTATAAATCTGGGAAATTTCTAATTCTTTAGCCAATGATCGTGCACCTCCTATATGATCATTATCACCATGGCTTATGACCAACAAATCGATTTGCTTTATACCCTGCTTTCGTAGAAAAGGGATAATCACCGCCGAACCCATATCGAAAGTTTCACTGAACCGCGCGCCGGTATCGAATACCAAGCTATGTTGGTGCGTCTGGACAACCGCAGCAAGCCCCTGCCCTACATCGAGTAACGTAAATTTCGCGGTTCCGAATTCAGGACGGTTTGATCCTGGAAAACATAGAGGCAATAGCGCCACCAAGCCCAACCAACGCGCGGGTAACCCCTTGGGCATAAATAAGATGGCTATTCCGAATATAGCAACAAATAAAACCCAAATTGGCGGTTGCGGCAGGGACCAATCTGCATACGAGGTTTTCGACATCCAATCCAACGCGATCCATACGAATCGCAACACCAACTCCGCAAACCGCAGAATTGCATGACCTATGTCGGGCAAGCAAAATAACAATCCTGTCCCAAGTAAACTCGCTGGAACGACGACCAAACCGACCACGGGTATCGCAAACAAATTAGTAATGGGTGCAATCAACGAAAACTGCTGGAAATAAAGTAACAGCAGCGGCACCAAACCGACAGCAGTAACCATTGGGATACGAACCGACCCAAGCCATCCCCGGCTCGCTCCTATCCGGCCAGAGACAACATAGGCAATGACCCCTACGGCAGCAAATGACAACCAGAATCCGGCCGATAATACAGCCAATGGATCCAGTAAAACAATCAAAAACAGCGCGATCGCGATACTACGCATCGCCACAAGTTTCCGCTGACACAACACACCACCCATGACCACTAAAACCATGATCAAGGCACGTTGGGTTGGTAAGGAGAATCCTGCCAGCGCGGCGTAGAAGGTCGCAAACGCGATGGACCCCACCGCACCAATCACCGGTGGAGCAACATTCATTGATCCGAACCGGGCCCACCCCGACTTGAAGATAAAAAAACCAAATCCAGCAACCAGTCCAATATGTAAGCCCGAAATAGCAATTAAATGTGCGGTACCGGTGCTCCTTAAGGTACGCCATTGTTCGGCGCTAATCTCATCTCTAACACCTATCACCAGAGCCTTTATTAAACCGCGCATTCCGCTCCCTGGTAACGCTTCGTCAATCTGTACGGCTACCTTTTGTCGCCATCGATTGGGTTGATACCAACGCGATTCTCGACTCAGTAATTCATTGTTTTTCGATGCCTTAACATAACCGGTGGCCCGATACCTGTTTAGATACAACCATTTTTCGTAATCGAAGCCGGCATCATTAAAATTCCCGTGCGGTCGTTTTAAACGCAGTTCAAGACGCCAGCGATCCCCGGTTTCAACCTTCGCCGAGGCGGAATACCAGCTAATTCTGACTTTAGCAGCGACTTGATCCCCAGGGACACCCAAAATTTCATCTATTTCGAACCCAAACCGAACGCCACGGTCGAAGTAGCTGGGCAATCCCATTACACGCCCTGTTACAATCAGATTGGTTCCTTCCAACGAAGGATCGAGCCTATCGCTCAATACATAACAGGAAAAGATGTAGGCCCATAGATAACCGAACAGAAACCAAGAAAAATAGCGTAATTTAGGATATTTGAAACCGAAAACACCTACAAAAAATACCGGAAACAACCAGACAGGATCGGGCAAGCTTGAACACTGATGCAGCGCAACCACGCCGGCGATAAACGAAAATGCGACAGCGATCATTTTGCTCTGCAGACAACAATTTGGTTATCGTTGAGAAAACACCAATTTTTGTACGCCCTTGATTTTTTGCTCTCACGCTCCAATGAAATTGCTGATATAAAAAGACTACTAATATGAAAACAGTCGTTTTTTTCGACAATACAACAAACATTCATGTCCACAACTTAAATTATTAATGCATGGGTAGCCAAGTTACGGATGAATGCCACTGATTTACGTTACGAAATTATGCGCGTCGAAACGATGACAGTCACCGTGCAATATTTCGCGAGCGCATAAATAACCATTTATAGTGGAAATCCAAAGTTCATAGTTGAACTACAGCAACTATGATTTAACCAAAGACAACTAAGAATCCCATACTTGTAGTAATTAGACGAACAGTTCGCAAATGCCAAGAAAATTAATTCAACGTTTCCTACCCGATCACAAAACGATCAAAGAGCACAAAAAATTACAGTTTTTGGGTGAACATCTCAGCGACCCCAACCTATGGCATTTGAATCGGCATTCAGTCTCGAAAGCCTTTGCAATTGGACTATTTGCCGCATGGCTCCCAACCCTTGGACAATTTGTTATCGCCGCAATCGGCGCAATACTATTCCGTGGAAATATGCCCATATCGGTCGTGTTGGTGCTGATTACCAACCCGTTTACCTCTCCCCCGATGTTTTATTTTGCCTATAGAGTAGGTGTTTGGACTTTAGGTCTACCCACGAGCTTGGATAAACTTGATGCCAGCTTTGACGGCCTAATGTCCGTCCTCAGTACGGTTTGGCAACCGTTCTTGCTGGGATGTTTAATGCTTAGTGTAGTTTCAGCAGTTTCAGGATTCTTCGCGGTTAAGATTATTTGGCGTGTTTCGGTGGCTTACAATTGGAGACAGCGCAAAATAGGGCGGACTTCGTGAATCGCTAAAATCTGTCAGATCAAGAAGCGCCTTAAGAGATACTGGCACACCCCGGCTCTATAAATTCTAAGTCAAACCGGCACGAAACATCCGTCTTCGAGATGCAGCACAACGTCCATTCGCCTTGCTAGTACATCATCATGCGTGACGATTAGGAAACTGATATGGAATTCCTGATTGAGTTCCAACATCAATTCATAGATATGCTCAGCAGTCTTACTATCCAGATTTCCGGTCGGCTCATCAGCCAATACGCAACGCGGTTGATTTACCAACGCTCGGGCTATGGCTGCACGCTGCCGCTCACCACCGGACAATTCTCCGGGTTTATGACTCACGCGTTCGCCGAGCCCAACCCGCCGCAGCATTGCTTCTGCTTTGTCTTTAGCAATCTGCACAGGTTCACCGCGAATCAATAAAGGCATACTCACATTCTCCAACGCGGTAAACTCCCCGAGGAGATGATGGAATTGGTAAACAAAGCCCAACGACCGGTTTCTCAGCTCGCCCAATTTTCTCGCGCTAAGGCCACGCAGATTCACATTATCCAATTCAATTGTTCCGCTGGTGGGTTCGTCCAAACCGCCAAGCAAATGCAACAACGTGCTTTTACCCGACCCCGAGGCTCCCATAACAGCGACTCGTTCGCCAGCTCGAACTGACATATCAACGTCCTTCAGCACGTCGACGTTAAGCCCACCTTCGGTAAAGCTTTTATTTAAACCCCGGCAGCTTAGAACTATTTCACTATTCATAGCGCAATACTTCCGCCGGTTTAATACGGGAGGCCTGCCAGGCGGGGTAAAGAGTAGCACCCAATGCAAGAAATAATGCCATGCCGGCTATTTGATAAACGTCGGTCCAGACCAGTTTGGACGGCAATTCGCTGATGTAATAAACATCCGGCGCTAAAAACTGCACACCAAAGAATTGTTCAATTGCCGGCACAATTTTTTCTACATTAAGCGCCAAAGCTACACCGCCAATAACCCCCAACAATGTTCCTATTATCCCAATAATGGCGCCAAGTATGATGAAAATACCCATCACCGACATCGGCGTTAAACCTTGAGTACGCAGGATCGCAATATCCCCTTGTTTATCGGTAACCACCATAACCAGGGTCGAAACGATATTAAATGCTGCAACCGCTACAATCAGCAGCAAAATAATGAACATCACGCGCTTTTCCGTTTTGATTGCTCGAAAAAAATTGCTGTGCACGCGTGTCCAATCATTAACGCGAATACCGCCGGACAAACTGCTCGCCAAATCTGCGGTTACCTGGGGTGCTTCAAACAAATCCGTCAATTTCAGTCGCAGACCCGAAACAGCATTTCCCAAACGGTACAGTTTGGCGGCATCCGCCAAATGGATTAGCGCAAGATTGCGATCGTACTCGTACATCCCCACTTTAAAAATTCCGGTCACGGTAAACCGGCGCAATCGCGGCAATATTCCGGCTGGAGTGGAATTTATCTGAGGTGTTATCACGGTGACCTTGTCGCCGATTCTAACCCCTAAATGGTTGGCCAGCTCATTGCCCAATACAATGTTGTACTGCCCCGCCACCAACGAATCCATATCGCCTTTGATCAAATTTTTTGAGACCTCCGAAACCTTGGGTTCCTGGTCCGGTAACACACCGCGCAGCAATGAACCGCTAACACGCCGCCCCGCATTCAACATAATTTGCCCGCGAATAAATGGCGCCCAACCAACGACACGCTCATCCGTTTCTAATTCCCCATCGTAGGCGTGCCAATCATTCAAAGACCCATTCCAACCGGTAATTGTCGCGTGCGATGTCATCCCCAGTATTCGTTCACGAAGTTCAGCTTCAAAGCCGTTCATCACCGACAACACTGTAATCAACGCAGTAACCCCCAACGCGATCCCCAGCACTGAGGTTAGGGTTATAAACGATATGAATCGGGTCCGGCGTTTGGCGCGCGTGTAGCGCAAGCCGATAAATAGGACTAGAGGTTTAAACATGGCGGCCGATTAAACCACAAATGCCGCCAAGCAGCTATTTAATCTTGTAGGCAAGATTTTGTAACGCCACACACGACACTACTATTGAAGCTTTTGACTTTGACAAACTATATAGGAGCTAGATCTAAGCGGGCTGATGCAACACAAGAAATGAACGAGAAACTATAGGTTCAGTCGCATTTTTCGAGTCAGTATGAATTCAACAGTGTATTGTCGTCAAAATTTTGGGATATTTACGGAGTTCGACACTCTGCACAAAGCCCATAAAGATATAAGCAATGATCGGTAAGCTCGTAGCCTAAATTATCGCTAATCTCGTTCTGACGCACCTCGATAACTTCATCTTTGAATTCATCGACACGGCCACATTTAACGCACACGATATGATCGTGGTGATCACCTCGATTTAGCTCAAAAACCGAATTTCCACCCTCAAAATGGTGGCGGGTCACCAAACCTGCGGCTTCAAACTGGGTTAACACACGGTACACCGTCGCTAGACCTATTTCTTCCCCTTCGTCGAGTAAATTTTTATATACTTTTTCAGCGGTTAAATGGCGTTCCGAAAACTGCTTATGCTCCAGCATTTCCAGAATTTTTACCCGCGGCAGCGTAACCTTTAAACCTGCATTTCGAATATCTTGACTTTCCAACCCAGCGCCTCCAAAAAGCGTGTCTTGCTCCTAACTATCAGGTATGATTAAGGCTTGAATTTTCCTCGAAACATTCTTTGTTAGTTTCATGCCCAAGCATCTCATCTTTATCGCTTGCATTGCAAGTCTGTTTTTATCCGGCTGTATCTATAAATTGGATATCCAACAGGGAAATATAGTAACCCAGGAAATGATCGATCAACTCGAACCCAATATGAACAAAAGACAGGTTCGTTATGTCATGGGGACGCCGTTGTTGATTGATGTGTTTCACCAGGATCGTTGGGATTATATTTTTTCATTTCAACCCGGCGGCGAAGTGCGTGAGCAAAAAAGGATTTCTTTACTTTTCAATGATGAAAGACTCGCCGGAATTCAAGGCGATTTTCGCCCGTCCAATGAACCTCCGCCCGAAGTTACCGAAGAAACCAATGTGATCGTACCCGAACGTGTCATTGAGAAAACCATGTGGGAAAAAATCACTGGCTTGTTCTCGTGGGACGAATAGCAATCAATCATTATTAAGTAGGGCAACTCTTAGAAACTCGGCAAATCGAATCGCCGTGCTAGCAGGCGCGGTTAGACGTTGATTTTTCGGCGCGCCGACGCCGGGCTATTTTAGGATCGGTGCACAGCGGTCGATAAATTTCTATTCGATCACCTTCGCGCAACACCCTATCCAATGGGCAACGCGCTCCAAAAATACCCACCGTGTTACGCTCTAGATCTATCTCTGTAAAACGTTGAAGAACCCCCGATTCCCGGATAGCTTCTTCAACAGTGATGCCCTCATCCAAGGTTAAACTCATTAATATTTGCTCATCCTGCCGCGCATAACCCAATTCGATGTTGATCGGGCCCGCTCTAGTTTTCATAAAGGTCTTTCGCCCGTTGGCTGAACGCTACCACCATCGCATTACAAATCTGACTAAACACCGCACCGAAAGCCAGATTTTTCAATCGATTTCTAAGCTCGAATTCTAAATCCAATTCAACCTTGCTGGCGTCATCCCGCAACGGCGTAAAAGTCCAAATCCCGTCCATCGAATCAAAAGGACCGTCGATAAGATTCATATACATCTTGTCCTTCCCGCGGTGGGTATTGCGGGTCGTAAACGACTTGTTGAAGCCGCTCTTGGCGATATCCAGAGTCGCTTCAACCAACCCTTCTTCTCGTACTAGTATTTTGCTCGACCGGCACCACGGCAAAAACTTGGGATAAGATTCGATATCGTCTACCAAATCGAACATCAACGGGGCCGGATAACGCGTCAATACGCTACGCTGAATCTTGGTCATTGCTGGTTTGTTAATTACCGCGTGGGATATTTATTGACAATGAACAACAAAGAAAGCTCTGAATATCTGCGAAAATTTTACTTAACCCTACAAAAATATTCCGCCGACCAACACGATCCCAACTGCAGCCGGGGCAACATAGCAAACCAAAAAGCGCCAAACCTTGAAAGAATTGCCATCCACCGAAACCTCCAATCCATCGGCACTATCCTGCTGGCTCATAATCCATCCAGCGAAAATAGCCATCAAGATCCCCCCCAACGGGAGCATCAAATTCGCACTCAAAAAATCAAGAAATCCAAAAAATGTCTTCCCGAAAATCTGAACCTCTGACCAAATATTGGAAGAAAACACGGTACCCATACCCAATAACCACGTCACTCCGCCAGCAATGGTACAAGCGGTCTTACGAGAAAAATCGTATTTCTCAGTCATAAACGAAATCGCTGGCTCGATCAGAGAAATAGAAGAAGAAAGCGCCGCAAATACCAATAAGATAAAAAACATTAAACCAAATAAGGTGCCACCGAACATACTGGAAAAGGCCAGCGGCAAGGTCTTAAATATTAAGTCGGGACCCGCGGCCGGTTCCAAACCATTCGCGAACACGATCGGAAAAATCGCGATACCCGCTAATAGAGCAACCGATGTATCAGCCAATGCTATTATCGTCGAAGTCCGGGCAATCGAAATTCCCTCGGGCAAATAGGACCCGTAAACCATGATTGCACCCATACCCAGACTCAACGTAAAAAACGCCTGCCCCATCGCGATCAATATCGTCATACCCGATACGGCGCTAAAATCGGGGGTGAATAAAAAGCTCAAACCCTCGCCAAAGGATCCAGTCGTCAGCGCATAAGCCACTAAAACAAACAGAATGACAAGCAACCCCGGCATCAAAAACTTGACCGCGCTCTCGATACCCTCATTTACCCCTTTTACAACAATATACATAGTTGCCGCCATGAACAGGCTATGCCACAAGGTCAACGCGAATACACTACCGTTCAACGAATCGATTGACTGCTCAGCCGCATCGACGTCCAATTCGGACAACAATCCGGTGGCTATCTTGAGAACATAAGCTATTGTTTTGCCTGCAATCACGCTGTAATACGATAAAATAATAAATCCGGCCAAAACCCCCATCCAGCCCAAAAATCGCCAAGCACGCGTAACATCGGCCTCTTGTGCCAAAGAATCCATACTCGATATTGGGTTTTTACCGCCGCGCCGGCCCAGCATGGTTTCCGCCATCATAATCGGAATTCCAATCGCCGCGACGCAGATCAAATAAATGATCACAAACGCACCGCCACCGTGCTCACCGGTGATATACGGAAACTTCCAGATATTACCCAGGCCTACCGCAGAGCCGGTCGCGGCCAGAATAAAGGTAAACCTGGAACTCCAAGTCGCATGATGCCCCATCGATATATTTGCCATTATTCCCCCATGTGTGTTTCTATTTGATATAGACCTGTGCCACCTGGCTAATTGCAGTAAAATAACAGAGTTTTATTTTCAAGTCAGGTCCTTCTAGCTCCAGCCCACCCTCTCAATGGCAAAAAAAAAATCAAAACCCAAAAACGACAGCCAAACGATCGCGTTAAACAAAGCAGCCAGGCACGATTATTTTATCGAAGATACCTATGAGGCTGGCCTGTCGCTGCAAGGCTGGGAAGTAAAAAGCATGCGCGATGGCCGGGTTCAACTCAAGGAGGGATACGTTCTGGTCAAAGATGGCGAAGCGTATTTGTTTGGCGTGCATATATCACCACTCAATTCAGCATCGACCCACATCGACCCAGAAGCTATCCGCACACGCAAGCTGCTTTTGCACAGACAAGAATTGAACAAGCTTATCGGCTTTGTTGAGCGCAAAGGCTACACCCTGGTTCCATTGTCACTGTATTGGAGCAAAGGCCGAGCCAAATTGAAAATCGGCTTGGGTAAGGGTAAAAAACTCCACGATAAACGCGCAACCGAAAAAGATCGTGATTGGCAACGGGAAAAGCAACGCTTATTCAAACACGGTTAGACCCGCCTACCTCAATTTAATAGATTACCAGGTGCTTTTAGAAAGAGCCCTAATTCGAGCGAAACTAGCTTACGTTTCGGTAATTTGATAGCACAAATTGAGTAAATACCTTCAGAACACATTGGCCCCTTGCTCTAAACTTTTGGCAGGTTATACTGTCTCAGGTATACCAAGGGGGCGACCTGGCTTCGACGGGGGTAGCAAAACCTGAGGTGCATGCCGAGCATACAGATAAGCTCGTAAAACCTCTCTGTAACTTAAAGTAATCGCAAACGACGATACTTACGCACTAGCTGCATAAACCCAGCTAGTCCTCTGACTGAAGCCGTGCTTGTGCGTTCAGAGTCTGCTCGCAGACATTCGGAGGTCATTTCTCACAAGACCGCGATGAGGCTTGTTTGGGGCTGATTCGTTAAAACCTTACCGAAATCGCTGTCAGTTTTCCTCGCCCGTCGGGTAGCCGTCAGTTAAATTTAAGCACGGGATAAGCATGTAGAGCTGAGGGCGGAGTGCCTGCGGACGCGGGTTCGATTCCCGCCGCCTCCACCAATACGACATCCAAAGCCGTCCTAGGACGGCTTTTTTATTACGTAAATACAATTACATACCTACATCTGGGGTCCATTTAAATTTAATGTTGTCTATTGACATCCAGTAGCAAATGGGGGCAACGTTAGGGGCAACTCACTATATATAAAAGGCAATTGCCCCCATGCCGCTTACAAATACCGCAATTCGAAACGCGAAACCCAGTGAAAATCCCAGGAAAATGTTTGACGGTGGCGGGCTTTATCTAGAAATCTCACCAAAAGGTGGTAAATGGTGGCGTTTAAAATATCGGTTTGGCGGTAAAGAAAAGCGATTGTCGCTTGGTGTATATCCTGACGTTTCTTTAAAGGATGCGCGCGTTCGTCGAGATGAGGCACGTAAACTACTAGCTAACGAAGTTGATCCTAGCGAGAATCGCAATGCCAGAAAAGCTGCCAAAATTGAAAGTTCACAAAACAGTTTCGAGGTTATTGTCCGGGAATGGTTTTCCAAACATTCGCCGAATTGGTCATTCGGTCATGCCGATCGCATTATTCGTCGTCTGGAACGGGACATCTTTCCTTGGCTGGGTGGGAAACAGATTGTAAAAATTACTCCGCCCCAATTGTTGCAAGTCATCCGACGGATTGAGAATCGTGGCGCCCTCGAAACCGCCCACCGAGCATTTAGTAATTGTGGCCAGGTTTTCCGTTATGGCATCGCAACTTCAGGACCGGTGAAAATCCAGGATTTACAGGTTAAAGCGATTCGGTTCAATCCAATTTGTAGAAATTCGCCGTTCTTGTATCAGTCGTACAAATGCCGGTAACCTTTCCTTCGGTTTGCACTTTGTAGCTGACCGGATGTCCAGCAAGGTTAATCGCGGAAACTAACGTATAGACTATATATCCGAAGAAAAATAAGATCAATCGAGTCATGGGACACCTCCTGTAGAAATTGAAAACCCGAATTATCCCCAGCAAAAAACTACCAATCTTTAATTGCCTTGTAAAGCCAGGGATCTTGAATGTACCCCTTGTTTGTGACACGCTAATGACAATACTATTTCAGTGCGTTTTTCCGCTCTTTGCGCTATTGCTGACGCCACCTAAGACAAAGGAATCTCTATTTATGGAGATTCCTTTGCGACACAAGGATATGCGGCCGATTTTTATTTTATATCCAGTACGGAATAAATAGATGCCCTCTTAAATCCATGCAGAGCAGAGATAAAAGGCTTTAACCGATCAAAGTCACTGATTCGATTCGGTGTAATTAGCCTTGGAATTACGCTATGCGGTAGATTCGGCTGAGTTAATGGCATAAAAACCACCTAAGGTTTCACTTTATCCATCAAAATAACTATTTTTCGATGTACCACTCCTGATAGCGGCTACAACGACTCAAAAACATCACTTCGTTGTCATCAAGATGAAATAGTCAGTTGCTAGGACTCCACCGACGATACCTGGCAGTGCTGCGGGAAATATGACTTTTTTTATGGTTTCCGATTGCGTAACACCCAACCCGTAAGCGCCATCCCGCATCGACTGAGGTGCCGCAACGTATAGACTGTATATCCGAAGAAAAATAAGATCGATCGAGTCATGGGGCACCTCCAGTAGAAATTGAAAACTCGAATTATCCCCAGCAAAAAACTACCAATCTTTAATTGCCTTGTGAAGCCAGGGATCTTGAATGTACCCCTTGTTTGTGACGCGCTAATGACAATCCTATTTCAGTGCGTTTTTCTGCTCTTTGCGCCCCTTCTGACGCCACCTAAGACAAGGGAATCTCTATTTATGAAGATTCCCTTGCAGCACGAGGATATGCGGCCGATTTTTATTTTATATCCAGTACGGAATAAATAGATGCCCTCTTAAATTCTATGCAGCGCAGAGATAAAAGGCTCTAACCGATCAAAGTCGCTGATTTTCGATTCGGTGTAATTGGCCTTGGAATTACGCTATGCGGTAGATTCGCTTGAGTTAATGGCGTAAAACCACCTAAGGTTTCACTTTATCCATCGGGATAACTATTTTTCGATGTACCGCTCCTGATAGCGGCTACAACGACTCAAAAACATCACTTCGTTGTCATCAAAATGAAATAGTCGGTTGCTATGTTAAAGCCGCCTATCAATAGACGAAGGAATAAAGACCATGCAATGTTACGAAAGACAAGCGATGTACTTGAAACTTTATGCAACCGCGGCTGCGCAATATTCTGATTTGCCGTTTAATCCCGATATATTGGAAGAAATTATTTGTGATTTTTCAATTGAAAATTTTACGACCCTGGCCGGACTAGATAAAAACCTAATGGATGAACTTGTATTAGTCATTAAACTCAGAACTGATATTGGCACCTATTCTGACTATAAAGCAAATTATCTCGAGCATGATGGTACGATAAAGGTTAAGGAAGCTTCGGTCCAGAGCCGGATTGGAGAATCGGACGTAGCGTGACACCAGCAATTAAAGCGTCGCGCTTTATCATTAAGGATATTGAGACATCCAAACTACAAAATAGACTCGCCTGCCCGACAACCAATGGACTCTAGCTGACCGGTGCCCCGCCACTCCTATTAATCAGCGTGCAAAACTTACCAGGGTTCTGGGGAAAACAGCGTTGAAAAGTTTCCACCCCAGTTTGTTAAGTTACAGGTTTTTAGCCGAAGAACTCTGGAGTGCTAAACATGGATATTATTGCCGAAATCAGACGGCGTCATTTGGTCAGTGGGGAATCCATTAGTTCGATTGCCCGATCTTTAAAACTGTCCCGTCCGACGGTTAGAAAGCATCTAAAAACCAAAGAAGAACCGGTGTATGAACGAAACGTTCAACCGGCACCCAAATTAAGCGCGATTAAAGCCCAATTGATTGAATGGTTGGAGCTTGAGGCCCAACTCCCTAAAAACCAACGACGGACGGCACAGCGGTTGTTTGAAGAACTGGTTGAAACCGGTTATCTAGGCGCTTACGATAGTATTCAGCGCTTTGTGAAGCAATGGAAGCTGGATCATCGACATTCGCCCTCGACGCAACAAGCCTTTGTTCCATTGGTCTTCCCGCCAGGTGAAGTCTGTCAATTTGATTGGAGCCAAGAGACCGCTGAAATCAATGGTGTGGTCCAAACAATCAAGGTCGCCCAATTCCGCCTGTCTTACAGCCGCAAAATGTTTGTCATCGCCTATCCGCGGGAAACCCAAGAAATGGTCATGGATGCGCATAATCAAGCGTTTGCCTTTTATGGTGGTGTGCCGAAACAAATGGTCTATGACAACCTAACCACAGTCGTGGATGCCGTGTTTATCGGTAAAGAACGGAAATTTAACCGGCGCTTTATGGCCCTGGCCAACCATTATCTGTTTGAACCGGTAGCTTGCACACCGGCAGCCGGTTGGGAGAAAGGTCAGATCGAAAACCAGGTGGGCAATGTTAGAGAATGGTTGTTCACCCCGCGCGCGCAATTTAAGACCTTTGAAGATTTGAACGCTTGGTTGGCGCAACGTTGTAAAGAACTGGCCGGTCGTAAACATCCCACACTTCCCCTACAAACGATTGCCGAATGCTTTGAAAAAGAACAGCCGTTACTTCGGCCCGTCACTCAGCCTCGGTAGCATCGTGCAAAACGAAATACGGCGGTTAATCGAACCCACCCGGCCCAAGGAACTGCAGGCCAGCCAGCATTTACAGCTGAACACAGAGCCACACGCCGACACTCAGCGTTATGATCATTTGCTGGGTGTGCGTCATGTCCACTGATTTGCTAACCGAACTTAAAACACTTTGTTTGTATAGCATGGCCGAAGCTTGGGCAGAGATCCAAGCGGAAAGACCCAAACAACCCCCTTTATCGCCAGAAATCTTGCTGCGTCAATTGATCCAAGCGGAAGCCACCGATCGTCAAGCGCGCAGTTTAAGGTATCAGTTAACGGTCGCTAAATTCCCGATTCATCGAGATTGGGTTGATTTGGATTGGAAAGAAACCCCGTTATCACAATCGCAGATTGAACAACTCGCCACCGCCGGATTCATGGTCGATGCGCATAATCTGATCCTGGTGGGGGGAACCGGCACCGGTAAAACCCACCTGGCGACTGCTCTGGGCGTGTCGGCCATCCATCAAGGAAAACGGGTGCGTTTCTTTAATGCCGTGGACTTGGTCAATCGACTGGAACAGGAAAAACAACAGGACAAAACCGGTACCTTAGCCCGAAAGCTTGTTCGGGTGGATGCGGTCATACTCGATGAACTCGGCTATTTACCGTTTCCCGAATCCGGCGGGGCGCTATTGTTCCATCTCATCAGTCTACTGTACGAACGCACATCGCTGATCATCACCACTAATTTGAAGTTTAGTGAATGGATACAGGTGTTTGGTGATGCCAAGATGACCACCGCACTTTTAGATCGGATCACACACCACTGTGACATCCTCGAAACCGGCAACGAGTCCTATCGTTTTAAACACCGAAAAACTGAAATCGAAACGCATTAACCCAACAAAACATGTGGAAACTTTTCAACGCTGATTGACATCAATAGGCGACTTTTTCTTAGGCGTGCATCGGCGTTGACTCATATAACGACTCAAAAATTTGGATAGATTCGAAAACATATTTTTTTAGTTGTAGCGCAACCGATCTCAGTAGCGAGTAAATACTGTAAATTAACTAAATTGAGGGAAATTTAACGTCTAATACGATGTCCTGTACCCACTGGCTGAATGATCTCCTAACAGACTTTATCGGCCGGGGGCATTAATTATTTAGGAAATGTTTTATTCAGCCGGAAGCTAGATGGTTCGGGGGTGGAGGGCTAAATTTTTTCGATCTGAGCGATGGATTTTAAGGATATACGCAAAACTGCATATTCCGGCGAAGCTGAACAGCGATTCTGGTTGAACGTGAACACCTGGAATTCAACGCATCAATGAAAGGTCTTTTTACTCCAAGTGTTCATCATGGGTCAACGATTTTAAATTTTTTCGTAA